>JQIA01000082.1_pt1 | contig 40606 bp, 62 predicted proteins | sample 811431 | NCBI WGS metagenome assembly JQIA01 (sample SAMN02998118, study PRJNA258478) | marine sediment metagenome | biome: marine; feature: seafloor; material: sediment; isolation source: oil-polluted sediment collected from 3 locations (0.5 km, 0.7 km and 0.9 km)... | place: USA: Gulf of Mexico ...
TTGCCGGTTGTCATGGTGGACAGGTTCCCGCTGCCCTGTGCGCAAAATACCGAGTTGTAGAAAAGGATCTGTGAACCAAACTTTTCAATGATATATTTGTCGTATTCGGTGTTTTTCCCGTTTACAACCGATTCACCATTGACAATGATAAAGGCTTCACTCTTGTCTGATCCACTGTCAATCTTCCAAATCAGGTGATATTCGTCACCATCATAAATGAATTTATGCTCAACCCTGGAATTCCTAAGAAAGAAATGATGCTTCAATGATCCTTTCCTTGAGGCTAATGTGCGGTATAAGCTCATTAATTCAAGGAAGGTTGTCTTGCCTTTGCCATTTGGCCCGGCCAACGCGACAAGCCCGGTTTTGTCTTTTAGATCAAAAAAGATTTCATCACGGCCAAGACCTTTTTTAATTCCGATTGCGCCCCTGATTAGCATTGATATGTTTTTCATTTAAGCTGCTCTCCTTTTAATTAATCATGTGATGATTAATATTATAGCCTATCGTTTCTGTCAAGCATTTGTTGAATAACCGGATGATGATCAATATTTTTTTTAATATTTCCGATTGTATCATGGAGAGTCTTTTTTATTTCCTGAATCCATGGGCTTTGCTCCCCGGCTTCAATAGATTTAGCCTTATCAATGATGCCAGATGAAACCTTTTCACCTCTCAATTCTGCCATGGCTTTTATCTTATCCGGCAACGTTTCGGCCTCAAGAACTTTTTCTGCTCTGACCGTTTCCCTTGGAACACGAATCAAATTAACAATCACATGATCTGCGCCGGCATCATAAAATTTTTTCTTGATTTGATCCTGGCTGATATTTGAAAGGTCATCTTGCCAGCCCTTCAATTCAAATTTTACATGGCATCCGTTATAAAGATCATCATCCATGGAATCCATTGAATCTATATACTTTTGCAATGGGATTGATTCTGAATCGTTTGTATAATCGGATTTGATTCCGATCATTTGCCTTGCCGGGGTTTTGATGAATTCTGAATTACAATAATCTGGATGCTCACCATCGGTCACATCAACATTATGAACATAAAACCCCTTGTCTTCAGTTTCTCCATGGTTCATTCTGGTTGGTGAACCGGAATAAAAAATACCATCGCCCATGTCCTGGGATTTATGAATATGACCATAACAAATAAGATCCGCGTTCAATGTTTTCAGCTGTGCTTTTGAAACCTCAATATCAAGCCCTATCAATTGCTGTGTCTCGGAAATAAAAGCGCCGCCAACTTGACCGTGACCGTTTGCAATGTGTGGAACTTCAAACTTTGCAGCAATAATGCCAAACCCTGCAAACATGTTGCCCATTGCATTTCCAATTGCCTTTTCAGTATCTTCAATGGAAAGGTCATTGATAAAATATTGCTTTGTTGGTTGGGGAATTTGGGTGATGATAAATTCAGGGTCAGACTTTGGACCATCTGGATCATTGATTGATGTCCATTCTTTTTCTGAATAAATATATTGTCCTGGCATATCAGAAACCAGGATTGGGTATTTCCCTCTGCATTCTCTCAAGGCAAGTGCCGCGTGTCCATCATGAGAAGGTGTTCCAATCACAATGGCAACAGGAGCGATATCAAGCATGGATTGACCAATCCCAAGGATTGCCCGCGCTGAACGAGAATCAAGATTCAACAACCTGGAATCTGTCATATCACCAGATATGCAAATCAAATCTGGTTTTTCTTCAATGGCTTTATCAGCTATAAACGAAACACATTTAAAAATTTCATCAAAATCTTTTTCCCGAAAATGCCAGTCTGCTGTGTGTAAGACTTTCATATTATTTTTTCTCCTTTTCTTCTTTTAACCATATAAAGAAATCGTCACGCCATTGCTGTGTCGTGTTTGCGATACCGTTTGCCGCCTGGTTTTCATAATGGTCATAGTCCTGGCCGCAATCATCACACATTTTTCTCAATACTTTTGCCTGTTCTTCAGGTGTGATGTTCTGAAAGTCAACAAGGCTGGAATCTTGGTTGCTGTCATCTGGTTTGAATTTTGGATTTTCCTGGTTTAGTTCCGGCTCTTTTTCCGGCTCTGGATCATCCACAGGAATATCAATCACATCGTTATCATGGTCCTGATTAACGTATGGGATTTGTCCGGTATCTTTAACACCGCCATATATCATATTCATTGATTCTGGCAAGTTATTTGATATAGCCTTCCTTACGTCTGGATGATTCACATTAGGGGTATAGCTTACCATGATAAAAGGCATACCAAGGACCTGGGCTTCATTTTTGTATTGGCCTTGGATACCAAGAACAAACCGAATGACGCGGGCTTTTGCCCCAGATTCAACAAGTTTTAGTTTGTTTTTTCTCTTCTGGATCATGTCACGCCTTACCATGGCGCTCACAAATGAATCTTTAGTTTTATGGCCGTCTTTTTTCCAACTATCTTTTCCAGTGCAGCCCTTAACCTTTTCCCACTTGTTAGAATATTGGTCAAAAAATTCATCCTCAAGTACATCCATATCAATATCATCCTCAGCCTTGTGAAAATAGACCTTACCATCCGCCTTCCTGACTCCACCAACGGCACGAAAAGAGCAATATTTCCTATCTGTACGGCCATCTGTCCGACACGTATCTATTGCAGACCATTCGAAGCCAGCCGCCGCCGCAAGCCTAAGCAGGCCATTGTAATGGATTCTATACTTGCCTGTTGCCTTGTAAACTTCATCAGGCCTTAGCTCTACCACTTCCACCATTGGCATGTAAAATGAATCATCTGTTGAAAGGATTGGTGATGGCATAAAAATAAAAGCTCCCTTTGATCTCTCTTCATCCAAATAATCTTTAATCTTCTTAAAGTCTGTCATGTTGCCTCCTTTTGGCGTTAATCATATAGTGATTAATATATGTATTGTTTCAAGGTGTCAATCTTTTTTATTGACTTTGTTTAATTTTTGTTTAAATATTGTCAAAAAGTATGGTGGAGTATATCACAAACATTTTTATAAAGGAGCAACAATCATGAAAATAGATTTGATGCAATTAGAGTTTATCGATATTTTATTGCGAACAATCGCTATAGAAACTGAACAACACTTTGGTGTAGAATTCACTTTAACAAGCCTTTACCGCATTGATGATGATGGAGTCCATGGTACGCTACCGCTAAGAGGCATTGACAAAAGATGCAAAGATAAAGGCTTAGGAAAATGCGTTGAAAGATGGGTAAATAATAGATGGGAATATGATCCAGTAAGGCCTAAAAAGAAATGCTGTAAATTCCACAAGACAAAGGATGGTGAATACCATTTACATTTTCAGACTCATCCGAATACGGAAAGACGACATTATTAATATAAAAGGGATATAAAAAAAATGTGTGACTTTGATGAGTGGGGATACAAGGAAAGATTAAAAAGAGAATCAGAAATAAAAAAGGAAACAAAATTGGAAAAATCAAAAATTCATAAGGAAATAGCAACCAGGCTTTTTATGACATGCACCGAATTTGCAAAGGCTCATAGTATCTCAAGGTCCACGGTATCTGGTTGGGGAAATGGAAAAAACATATCCCCAGACCATTGCAAATTGTTGCATGGATTGGGGATATCTCAAGAAGCTATTGAAAATCCTTGTGAAAAAGTTAACCCTTAATATTTTTCATTGTCGCTATGTCATTAAAAAGTGACGACAAGATATTTTTATCTGACTGATCTATTGACATAGCGTCAATGCTTGTATCAATTTTATTTTTAATTGAGTCTGATAAATCCTTTTTTTCTTTTTCTTTTTTTATATCAACCTCTTCCAAATCCACAGCAAGTAATTCATCTTCAGTTGGCATTGTTCTTTCATCTGACCACTCGATTATTTTATTATCTCTGGTCCTACAGCTTGGTCCTGTAACAAGACTGTCAATTCTTTTCCATAAATTATCTATTTTCATATCATGCCTCAATCTCTGTAATCGTTATTGATGAAGACATTACACCGCCAAGGTTTCTGACACCGGCTTCACCATTAAATGTCGTTGTGCCAGCAACCTTCCCCCCACACCTGACTTTGAATGTGGTGGCGCTCGTTGTCCCGGCTATCATTATAAATGTAAATTTAATATTAGTCACGACTGTAGCGGCATTTCTGGTTCCACATGCCGCAATAGCATCAGCTATTGAATCCTGAAACAATGCACAGGTCAATCTATTTTCCACAGAGAATGAAGCGTTAAAAACTACATCAATTTTTAATTTATTGGTTGATTTCGTAGGTGTTACGGCAAGGGTCATGTACTCATCACCTTCAGTATTTTGAGGTATGGAATCATCTGCTGGCATGACCGTTGTCCCTGTGGAAACCTCGCCATCATCCATATAAACCTGTTGTACGACTCTACCTGAATTTATCACCCATGTACCTGTGACATCACCAACAGGGTTAACAATCGTTGATCCTGGCCCATTGGCAATAAGGCAATTGTATATAGCCCCATCAGATCCGGTTACAACAGCACCAGGCTCATAGTCTGGACCCTCTGGGTCTGTCCCGTCCCAAGCCAAAAAAGGACCGGATGAATTTATTTCAACGCCAAGGGCTGATAAATATCTAAAAAGCTGATTAAATTGAATTCTTTGTGGGTGCTGTCCGCCTGGTGTTGAATATGACATTGGCCACAATTCATTAAGATCAAGACCACCCAGTCCAACATCACCAGCATTGGCGTATTTTGTTTTTATAATACCATCAATATCTCTTGACATTTTGGGGCTCCTTATTGTTTTTTAAATTACGATGTAAGACTTATTGATTCAATATCATATGAAACGGAATCAATGGTAACACCACTAATCACAACGTCTGACTTTATTTGCATGACAATAATATCATCGGCAACAACTCTGAAAGGAACCGCAAATGATCTGCTGACCTCTGTTGTGTCTCTTGGTATTGGGATAACATATGTCACCTCGTCCGCTGCAGCTGTATTATTCCTTGCATTTATGGTCACGCTTCTTGTGCCTGTTGATGTTGGAACGGTCATTGTGATATTGAATGTCAGACGATACAAACCATCGTTTGGCAATTCCATTGTCCCAAGCAATTCATCAAGAACCATGCTGATGCTATCGCTTGATTGATAATCAACAAGGTCTTGATAGGATGTTGTCAGATTATAGGCATCATTTATTATTTCCATAATACCAAATAAGGTAGGCAATGAAATCACGTTTGATATTTTAGCAAACAATATTCCTGTTGCTGCATCAGATCTTAATATCCCACCAACTTGAGTAACAATTGATGGAGGCGTTTCGACAAAATCACCTGGGTCAACATCGCTAAGATAAACAGGTAAACCCTGTGTCAATAAGCTGGTATCTAAGTCTCTCACTTTTCCGAAGGTTGCAATAGTTCCCTCTTCACCGTCTAAAATTAATCCGGTAACTATTCCAAGTATTCTGGCATTTGTTAATGAGTCTGCCAGGGCCAATTGTATCTTTGGCAATTCGGTTGTTGGATCCACTCCGTCATGCCTTACCGCTTTGCCATTTGCTATGTCAACACCGGTCAAATTTATAACCCGTATGAATTGCTCTTTGCCTATATTCAGCGTGGTTTCTTCAATGTCATCCTGTGATATGTGGGTTTTCTCTGTCGCATCATATCCAATCCTCCCTTCAGCGTGGACATGTCCGGTTATCGTTGTATCAAAAATAATTGATTTTATTTCACCGCTTTCGGCATAATCTGCAAAAGTTCTTAGTGCCATTTTTTTTAAACTCCTTAAGCTATAAGCAAGGTTCCTGCATCATCTGTTAAATTATTACCAAAATCATCAATCAAATAGGTTGGTATAATAGACTGTTCAAGCAACTCTTCAAAGGTTCTGATAAAAGGCGCCTGATCAAAACCAAAACCATTATCATCAAAACCAAAATTCCCTGAAGTCGCATGAATGTAAATATTTTCTATTCTCACGCCAGCTGGCTTTGTTATCAGTCCAGATTCAACGGTTGAAATGATAACGACATCAGGCTGAGAATCATCAAGGATAACATCCATTGTCATATCGCCATTGTCTATATAATGACCACCACCAAAAGCACCTTGAATGATTGCATCCAGGGAAGGCAATGAACAGTCTGTTAACAATTGACCACCACGAACGATCAAAAGCGCCCTGTATGATTCATCATCAATACCAACCTTTGTTTCTCCACCTGGCGTGAATGGCAATTGGTCAAATCCAACACCGGCATCATCAAAACCAAACCATATTAAATCACCTGGAGATATCAACGGGCGCGGATAAATCAAACGCTCACCGATATAATCAAGCCAGATCCCGGTAGCTGTCAAGATTGATGATTGTTTTTCGATATCACATGCCGGATCAACAAGATTTGTTTGAATGATTGAATTTATCGAATTTATCAAGTTTCTTAATACTATGCTGCCCCTTGGTTTACCTTCAATCAAATCACTATTATTCGTTACATCAGGGCATGTCATGACAGCACCACGTTAATATCATCAATGGAAAGAAACCTTATCTTTTGATTAAGATCAGCAACTATTGATTCAACGTCACCAGGGCTCGACTTGTCTTCAAGGGTCAACGCTGTTACCACATGGCCAACGACTGAATTTATTGGTGTGAATAATCTTGTTTTTTGAAGGTCTTCAGATATCTTCATCCCATCGAGCTCAAAGAAATCAGGACCAACGCCGATGGAAACACCACCGTTTATATAATTAAAAGTACGGTCCTTTAATTGCTGCAAGCCATCTGCTGGAAAGTTTGGCCCTGCTGTGGTGGTGATGGTCACTTCAATATTTAAAAATCCTGGACGGAAAAAGTTTATATCAGTATTCGGCAAATCAGAAACTGAAGTTGTCCCGGTTGTCCCGGTCCCACCTGTTTTCTTTAATCTAATTGCGTCTGCAATATCTTGATCAAGTCCACCCTCAACCACCATTGCAATTGAATTTTGTTCTATCTCAACGCCCTGAACAATGATTGGCACCTTTGTATCGTTTTCATACCCAATGACCTCAATCACATTATCCTGTTCTGATATCACTGATGCCATGGCATCAAGGACCGATAAGGCATTTCGGAAAAGTTCTGTGAAATATCTTTGACGATAAGCTGAATCAGATTCAATATCTCTTCCTGTTGCCCCATCAGCCTGATTCGTTACGGTTTCCCATCCTGGCACCACATCAACAACGCTTGTAAGCTGACCGGCCAACAATTCAATAGGACCCGTTTCAACTGCTGACATGGTTGCAGATACCACACCAAAAGCGTCAAGCTGTGCATCTTCATCAAGTGCGTACAAATCACCGGCATCACTCCTTGCCCTTGATCCTGCTATGATAGGCGCACCAGGTGAGCCGCCAAGTGTTACGGTTACAATAGTACTTTCAGCCTTATTCTTTGGAATACCCAACAAAGCCGCCTGGCCTTCAAGCTGAGAAGCAAAGGCCCTGAAGATATTGATAGCACCTGCAACGCTGATAATGGCATCATCAGACTGAGACATTGACAAAGCAAGGTTGTCAATAAATTGACCTTGTGGGGATTTTGCATCCACGACTATATTTTCGCCAAATGCTGCCTTAAAAGCCGTTCTTAATAAGGTTTGATATTCTGATAATGTTGTGGGCATTACTCCCGTATCATCAATGATTGCCATTATGCGCTTACCTCCACAGGACCAAATATTGAATTGATAGTTGCATCATATTTAAAATTCCTGGTATTTCTTTCAAGGGTTGCCGATACCTGACCAATGCTTGTGACTTCCGGTTCTTTCAATATTTCAGCGTTCAAGACAGATGCCGCCAAGCCAGGATCAACAGGTTTTGTGATGATCTCTTCAAAGTATGGAACCCCGGCCACAGTATTCATAAAATATTTACCTTTGAATAATTGCAATCTTTGGTCAACATTTTCAACAAGAGATTCAACGCCTTCAATTATCTTTATATTGCCTTGAGAATCAAGAATTGGCTCCCCATCTTTAAAAAACCATGTTCTCATTATTGCGGTACTCCTGTGTTTTCTTGGGCGTCACCGTTTGAATCTGGTCCCTGTGCATGTGTTATCAAATTACTATTAGGACCATTAAAAACAGCCGGTCCAGTGATAACACCGTCAATCATTTCAAGATCACCTTTTATTTTCACACCATCATTTTCAACACAGACAAAAATTAAACCGTCTTCTTTCTGCAAGCACATACCGGTTAATGATCCAGGCGTGATTGACAAGGCTCCATATGATGGGATAACGTGTGCATCCTCTTTATCAAAAATCCCGTTCCCTGGGTTTTCTTGGGAAAAGGTTTCTTTGAATTTTGTGATTCCACGCTGTGAAAATTTTATTTCAACCGGGGTTCCAGATGGCAAAGGAGCAATCAGGACGAAACCGCCGCCACCCGGCCATATTACCGGAACGTTCACGATTTCTGATTGTGGCTCAACTTCGCCATCTGTCAAAAGAATATTGATGGCAGGCTTGACCCGGCATCTTTTCGTTTCAGGATTATACGATTCAATAATTCCAGGGATTGAAATAAAAATAGTCTTAAGCAATTGATTGAAAACGAATTGCAAAGCATCCGTCAAATTTGAATAATCCTTTTCAATATTAAGATTGCTCAATCTCTGTCCCTATCCCTTCAGTTACAAATTCACCATCCCTGTTATCGCCTTTATGCAATATCTGTATCACTTTATAGATACCATTGACAAGCCTTGATTCTATCTTGATTTTTTCATTCAGTATTATCCGACCATTCAAAACAGATCTAAATTTTGTCCCTTTATCTGTCACAGATGGCGAACCAATAAGCCCGGTATCCTGATTTAATAATACTACATTTTCAAAAGCCTGCTTTCCCTTTGAAAACTTTATCAAATTATCAGTTTCGAACCACTGGACTTTGATAGGGTTTAGGATCTTGTCAAGAAGATCACTGGTTTTTCCTGTAAAAGAAAAATCATATAAAAAGGCATCATCAGGAATCTGGTCAAGGTCAGTTGCATCAATATTGAATGATGGTATGGAGTCTTTCGCAATTTGTTTTACTGAGATTTGGCCGGAATAGCTTTTGTTAAAAAATGCCTGACTTAATTTTACAACATTGCCACCAAGGGTGATGATCGTCACCCTATCAACTTGAGTCCTATCACGTTCAACCCTTCTGATATCGCCATCATGAATCATGACAGGCCTGTTATCATACCCGGCAAAAACTCTTATCCTAACACCCTTTTCTTTGATTTGGCTTTCTGTGGCATCGGATAAATTAAAGATACTGATTGTGCCTTCATTCGGCTTGGCGCTGATCAGCTTTTTTATTTCAAGTTGCATGTAAAGGCCATCAATAGATAACGCCGTGCTATCTTCCTGACCGATAATAACTTTTATGATTCTCTTATATATCCTCAATCCCGGCCTCTTGCGATTCTTCAGGAGTTAAATATATCATCAAATGGGTATTGTTCCACGGCTTATCTTTTTCCGGTTCTGCTGTTTTTTCTATGGAAGGAATGCAAATAATATCACCAATAAAATCAGATGAAATACTTTTTAAAATTGGGGCACCATTATTTATCCTGTATCCTGATACAATTTTGACACCTGTTGAAAACTGCATGGAGAAGAACCAACCATCACCAATATCCTGATACCATATCCTGATATCAACTTCTTGGTTGTTTAATATGGTTCTGAATACCTGGGCAAAATCATTTGTTAATGGAAGTATTTGCATTTAGAAAATCCCCGATACGCCGGAAATTATGCTTTGCAGTACGGTTCCATTATCTTGTGATGGAATTTCAGATTGTTTTGTCCCTCCATTAATATCTGAACCTTTTGTTGATGCCGGGCCGGATAATTTAGATGGTGCAAGCTGGACAATTTCAGTTTCTGCGAATTGCTGTTGTTCCAAGGTAATGACAAAAAAAAGGGCCTGGCCGGTATCCGCGTTAATATTTGCGTCGACGTTCGTAACCATCATGTTTTCATACATTCCGAGTAGTGTGACAACGGTCACGACTTCACCGCTATTTTTCAGGGCTCTAAGCCTCCCCCACGCCTCTTTGGATCTTGACTTGTCTTCAATGTTAACTAAACCAGCGAATTCAGGCCGTAAATTAGAAACAAGTCCCTTTAAAACCAGTTGTTCATCTTCAACAACAAAGTTATCAGATCTGGTTGAACCATCTTCAACAGGATATTTGGTTTTCGTGACTGGCAAATTGTGATTTTCTTCAGGATAAATATCAACCACGCCTGACAAAGCGTCAATATCGGTTGATGAACTCCCGAACAATCCAAAATTTATATTCCCTAAAATATCTTTTATGCCTGGATCAATAACCATATTAAGCCTATTTATCTATTGTTGAGTCGAAATCTTCAACCGTATTTTTTAATTGATCACTCAAAGCTGAATTTACATTCTGTGCAATTTCTTTTGAATCTCCTCCACGGGCATCAACTTTTAATTCTTTTATACTAATTTGATTCGTTTGGACTCTTGAATTCTGTTCACTTGATCTAAAAAAACTTGCCTGTGGTTGGGCTCCAACAGGTAAGGCCGGTTCCTGTCTGATTATCTTATCAAGTCCAAAAAACTTACCTATCTTATTTCCGATTGCTGGCAATTTGTTCATTGCGGAAATAACTGAATTGATAGGATCTAAAATAAAATCGATTATGCCTTGGCCTACTCTTGTCAACCACGCCCACATGTCTTTAAAACCGTTGATTGTACTGTTAAACATGATAACCAAAGCATCACGAACAGCGAAGATGGCAAAGCCTAATTCCGGCCATTTTTTTACAAGATCACCAATGGCAGATTCTTGACCTTTGAAAAATGCAATGAAGTCTTCAATCAAAATAGCAAGGGCAATACCTATTGCACCTATAAGTATAGGTATCAAGGTAACAGGTCCGAACGCCAATATCCAAGCCGCCGCCGCTCTGATTCCCATTGCAACATATGCGGCACCAACAGCGGCGATAATTCCAATCATTGAAAGCATGATATCTTTGTGTTGTCTGAAAAAGGCAATTCCATTTGCAATGAGTTTGAAGAAATTTGCAAGAGGTTTGAAGACAAGGCCACCAACCTCAAATTTAATGGCATTTATAGCCTGGGAAATATTTGTCATACCGTCAACGAATTCGGCACCGGCTGCTGCATCTTGCCTTGACAAAACTCCAAGCCTTGCCGCCTCCATTCTTAACCTGGCTATTTCATCAGGTGCGGTTTGTAAAAGTAAAATTGTACCCTTATCAAGCCCCATCTTAGCCGCAAGGTCAAACTGTTTAGCCTTGGAAATTGTCAAGAATTTTTTATTTAAATCAAGAAGCAATTCATCTGCTGTTTTTACTTCTCCATTCGCATTTCTCAAATTCAGTCCATAATCTTCAAAGGCAAGCTTTCCGCGCCCGGTTCCCCTTTCCACTTCACCGATTGTTTTATTCAGATTTGATAATGATGATCTAAGGCCGTCAACGGTTCCACCTTGTCTCTGAACTGCAAATTCAAGTTCACCAAGGGATTCAACAACGATTCCATTTGCATCAGCCCATTTTATAGTTTCATCTGCTGCCTCTGCAATAGCATTAAGAAAAAAACTACCACCAAGGATAGCACCCACACCAGCTGCAATTTTTATGGCGCTTGCCTTGAAATCCTTCAATCCTTTTTCCGCTTTATTGAGCCCGGTTTTATCTGTCTCAAATCCAAAGCGGGTGATTAATGTATCAATGACTGTTGCCATTATTTCTTTTTCTCCTGGGCATCCATTGCCCTGCGTTCATTCTCGTTTTTGACAGCAAGCAATTCGTTTAAATCAAGGATGTCATCAAATCCAATTCCGGTCTTATGAAGCTGATCAATATTGATAAGGCCATTCAGCAAAGGACCTGCAAAAATTATATCTATGTTTCCTGGTTCAATCGCTGTGAAATTTTGTCCACGCCTGGGAATATTAACGCGATTTCGGAAAAAGACCCGTGAAAATTTACAAACAAGGCTCTCCATAGAACCTCATAAATGTTTATCACTTCAAAATTAATGAAGGCCGCGTCTTCTGATCCACCTAATGCCTGCCATCCTTTTTCTTGGCCGGTATCCTTCCCGGTAAACTCGATGCATTCAAACATTTGTTCCATGAGAGAATCAATAAAATCAGGATCAAGGCCAAGCAATGCTTTAAAAAACAATGTGGCACTTTCGATTTCAGACCCTTCACTTACTTCAAACTTATCAGCCGATTCAACAAGGTGAACCCTGATTTGCTCTGAAACTCTGAAACCTTTCATGGGAGGCAATTTTTCAATACTGAATTGCGTACCTTTGATTTTAAATTTAGTATTGCCAAAATCTTTTACTTTTTTCATCAGTGATTCGAATTTATTTTTTTTAGTCATTTATTCTCGCTTTATTATGGGCCGGGAACGATACCCTATAGATATCTGAATCCCGGCCACACCCTGGCGGGGTATACATTAAAGAGTGGATGCCAAATAATCAGGTATAATTCTTTCAAATTCAATCGTGAATTCACCATTTTTTGCACTGCCTTTTCCGATTGTCTGACCACTTGGAGCATTGGTCAAGGTCCCATTGAAAAGGGCAAAATTAATCTGATTTAAAGCATCCCTCACAATTCCATTCCATTTCACAGAACCACCATTTAACTGTGCGGCTACTGCGTTCATCATGAATTTTATGGATGGGCTATTGGGCAACAGCTTCAAAATTATTGGCCCGCCCTTATCGCCTGTACTGACCGCAACCATTTTTCCATCGGCACCCCTGACAACCGTTGCCATTTCAATATTTGGAAAGCTGATTGCATCCGTATCATCAGAGAAGCCGGTAAATGTATGGCCGTTAATCACAACAACCGTTTGCTCAAGGGAAAAATCCATTGATATTCTCCTTTCTATATATTAATTTTCAAAAATCAAAGCAATATCAACTTCCTGAAACGCTCCGCTGCCCTTCATCCATACTTTAAATGGTGGCGCTTTTCTTTCGTTCCGGTCGCTCTGGGATTGTGTAAAAATTCCAGGTGCATAAATCAGATAACCGTTTGTAAGGAATCCGTCAAAGTCTGCATTTCCGGTTGACTGCTGTACATCAAGAAGGGTTGCAGCTGATAGCTGACCAGGAGCAATACCACCATTCCTGCGGGCCTGAATCATTACATTTTCAATAACGCCCTGTATTGCAGCAACACCGGCTTCTGTCTGCGGGACCTTGTTTGAGTTTAACAAAAGGTTAAAGACATCAACCCGAACAGCATTGACAGCCCAATCAAGAAAATATCTTACATCTGTCCACACATTTGGTTTCATGGTGGTCCCATTATAAACGCCATTGGCAGGCGGGGAACCGGTACTGAAGAAAGGTGCAAAATAATTTGTAAATTTTTCTTCAAGTGCTGCCTGCTCTGTGGTTGTCAAATCATCTGGTATTGTTCCCGGCAAATCTTTCAGGAAACCAGTGATTAAAGTATTGGCACCGGCAAAATTTACGGATGAATAACGCCCGGCAAAAGAAAGTGCTTTGTAATCCTTTGTTGCTGACCACATTGAAGTAACTCGTTCAGGCTGCGTAACAAAGAACTGTGCCAAAACACTTGTTAATTCACCTATATTAAGTGCTAATGGATCAAAGTTGTCATTAACAAACTCATAAGGCCTGGATGATACCCAGACCTTGACTTCATTAAGCGTATCAAATCCAAGATCAGTGATCCCAGAATCCACACATATCCAATAAGGAGCATCGTCCAGGGCAATGATTGCTTCAATGGCCTGTGTGATAGTTTCTTCATCTGCTCCCTGGTTCAATTCTGCGTTTGCATCAAGACCAAGAAGAATGGAAACATCAGTTCCAACAAGTGGATCGGTCGGAGAAAAAACGGTCAAGGTTGCACCGGCTCCGACTTCGGTTCCTGTTGTAACTTCAAATCTGTTTTCAGTCACGTTAAAAACACAGGTTGCCGCTGCAAAATCTGGATCAGTTCCGGTTCTTAATGCAACCTGAATTGCAGCCGCAATACCATCAAGATCAGAAGGAATCGTCAAATCAATTGCGGTGAAGTCTTCGCCTTTACACTCAAAGGATGCATCAGCTATTGCATTTAAAATTGCAAATGTTGATGGAGCAACACCAAGGATATTGGCCGGTACATCTGCATCAATCCAGCGCCCAACGATTGTGTTTTTAGGAAAGGGAACCTGTTGATATAAAATATCCATTGCCGTTCTTGGCTCGGTTCCAAGGGCAAAAATGGCGGCATCATCTGTATCCGCAATTGCCCTGATCCTGTTTGATCCGGTTCCCAAAACTGAATCATCAGTTGTCACAAACATCATAATACCGAATTCACGCCGCAAAACGCCTCCCCCGGTTATCTGACTTGTAACTTTTACAACTTTGCTTATCTTAGGCATCTGTAACCCCCACTGTTTCGTTTAAGTCTGATTCTGCCGACAAGGTTAACTCAATGCTGGCAGACCCTATAGTATTTATATCAACCTGTCGTTTAGACTGGTATCTTAATGTGATATTCACGGCCCTTCTTTGTTCAAATTTTGAACCCATGACCTTATCAAGATTTACAATATCCCCGGCGATTCCCCATGTCAAATCATTTTCGGCAAGCCAGATTTGACCTGGCGTTGTTGCGGCATATGAAAGCAAACCCTCTGCAAAGTCTGCTGCACCGTCTTTATAAAATTGTACTGAATATGTGATTGCTCTCCGGCCCTGGTGTTTCAATGTTTTTTGTAGCTCTGGGTCAGGTCCAGGTGTGGCAACTTCAGAATCAACGCCGGATCCAATCTTTGTCAATTCAAGGACAGATGCATATGGTTCAATTGGCGCAGGGTTTGAATCATTTCCAGGAATAACAAATTTACTTGCAAGGCCAGATGCCAAAGCAACAAATTTTCTGACTTTTTTATCAAGATCATTTTGCGAAGGATCAGCCATCTTGATTCTCCAATCTCGTTGCAAAAATTTCAAGATGACCATATGGTGCCATATCATGAACAACCCGAACAGCCCAATTCAAACCATTATAAATAATAATATCTGATTCAGTTTGAACACTTCCGATTCTTAACGGGCTGATTGCATCATGATTAGTCGTTTCGAATAGAATGCAAATGGCATCAAAAAGCCTTTCACCTTCCGGCAATTCTTCCCGGCTTTTTCCATCAAGTGGTTGGATACTTCCAAATGGATAAAAAGTTGATTCAGCACCGGGGATATAGACACCATCATCATCACGGGAACCAGGAGCCTGTTTTATTAAAGTGAATGACTCAATGAATGCAGGATTGCGCAAAACTGATTTTGCCGCATTCTGTCCTATCTTATAGGCCATTATTGATTCACCTTGAATGTGATTGAACTCCGGTAAGTACCTTTATCAATCAAAGGATTGCTTGATTTCTTGGCTTTGATTGTGCTTGGAGCATTGGCCGGGCTTGACAACCTTGTGATTGATTGCTGTGTTGCCCCCTGGTGATTCGCTCCGATAAGACCGCCAATTCTCGGAGTGATAACCATCGTTTCAGGATCAACAGTTTTTTTAATCAGGTTTATTAAAGTTTTTTCATTCTCTTTATTGGCAATCCTAATGGCCGGGAGTTCTGGAATCGTGACCGTTCCGAATTCATTCCAGGCGGCAACGGCTGCGACCGGCGTTCCATCAGGATATTTTGCACTGGCAAAGACACCGATATCAACAGAAGAAATCCCGCCCTTTCCTGCTTTCGCAAAAATAGCATTTAATTTATCGCCGCCTTTGAATTCAACATCTGCCATTATGCAACCCTTACTGAAAATTTTTTACCAGGGCAACTATTCCTTAAGACAATATACATCCGGCCATATGGTGTGGTGGTATAAAATGCATCGTCTGTGCCATCCTTGGCAAGCTTTGCAAAGGATGCTGATACACTCTTTGCTGTTTCACTGACCGTTTCACGCGCACCACCACCATCAACGCTGCCACCAGATCCACCAACGCCGCTTTCCGCATCAATCACGCACAGGTGGGCGGCAAGATAAACCGTTGCCATTCCACAGATTGCATGGATACGCAAAGCATTATTCAAATACAATAAAACGGTTGCATCTGATTTGGCGTTGAACTCAGGGAATTGCTCCCTGAAAACTGGTAAGAGTTCTTCAGCTGTCATTATTATTCAGCCTTTTGCATGGCTTCAAAATTTGTTTTTTCTTCTTTTGTGATAGCCCGGTCAAGAACCTTTTTATCTTCAAGATCAAAGATATAATATCGACCCTGGCCTTTATGCTCAATTGTGTGGTTTTCAGGATCAAAGACAAATTCTTCTGGTTCATTTTCTTTATCATCATCAGAGACAAGGCTATCAACTGTTTTAAGTTTTTCTCTTAGCTCTGCAATGATGGCATCACTCGAATCAATATCGGCTTTTAGATCATCAATCTTTTTACCATATTTTTTGTCAAGCTTGGCTGTGATTTCTTTTGTAAGAACAGGTGTCAACTCCTGCCTGACAGTTGCTTCAGCCTGCTGTTTCATGGCAATTGCTGATGCAGTTTTCTGTTTTTGAAAATCTTCATCATAAATAAATAGTGAAGTGTCAATCAAGAACGCCCCACCAGGAGTCTTGCAAAATGCTTTTAAATCCTTTTCATCAACAGATGTAATCTTGCCGGTTGGACAAAGTATTCTTCCTATAAAAATCTGATTGCCTTTATTTTTAACCTTGATAGTTGCCATTCACATTCTCCTTGATTGTTTTTTATTTACTTACCTAAAAAAATACCTGATCACCAGACCATTAATGATCAGGTATTTTAATCGGGAAATAATTTTCCCTAATCTTCTAAATAGAATCTGTGTATCTCATGGCTGAACCACGTTTAACATTCAAGCCGGAAATTTTATATTCCATCGGAGCATCAACACCAAAATGAGTGTTGATTGTCTGTATAACTCTTGGCTGAATTGGCATGGCCATTTCCATAATTCTTTCATGATTAAAACCGAATAGACCACGATCAGTAGAACCAACACCAGCACCGGCAAGCTCTGCAACTGTGGTCATTTTAAGTTCCTGACCCGTTCGCCTGGTCCACTGGTTATTCACTTTTACAAATTCCCACACGGTTTTGCTTGCATCGGTTGCCAATTTGGTATCACCAATCAAAGTTTCCTGAGCCAATGGCAAATACAAAGTCAATCCTGTTTTGATGGTTCTGGACATAACTTCAGCTGTCTGTGCAATGATCGCTGAAACATTTCTTTGGACATACTCAACCATTTCATCAGCTGACATGTTTGCAATGGTTTTGACTTCATTTGCAGCCGGAATATCAGCGCTGTTTGTAAGGCCAACCAAACCACGGCTTTCGTCACCGACAAGACCAACGGTCTCGATATGATCAAGACAACCCTCAGTGCCTGCGGAAATGGTTTTGGTATCAAGCGGAATTCCTGTAAAAGACGCCGCCCTTAAATCCTCAAGGGTCCATGACGGAATTATACCGGCATAATTCAGACCATAGGGAATGTTTTCAAGGGAAACGGACGCGCCGTTTGCATCCTTACCGGAATTATCGATAAACTTACCACGGCCATATGAATTGGTCCGTTTGAAGGAATATGTTGTTGCACCTTCAGGTATGTTTGTCAGAATTGGAAAATATTCATCCAACCTGAAATCGGTGAAGAGGATCTCTTCAACAAAAGACTGAACGGCTTGCAGGTTGTTTGTCAAAAAAGTCATTGCCTGGGCGTTGGCTTCATTATCTGCAAAAGGCATCTGAACAGGATTGTTCCGTGATGGAAGGGCATCAAAGTTGTGAGCTCTTCCATGGGTATTAAGTTGCTGCATATGGGCATCAAGCAGTTTTTTAGCTGCCATCGCTTTATACAGTTGATAATCGCTTTGATCTCGACCCAAAATATCAGGCATTTTATAACTCCTTATTATAAATTAATATTTTATTGTCTATCATTAAACATTAACGCCTATGATAAATCAAGTGTTCTGTAAGTGATATAAACATCAAGCACGGCATCATCACTTGCATTTCCGGCAATTTCACCATCACCAGTATTCACGATGGCAAGATTTTTGTTTAGAACGTCCAGGCTGGCATCGATCACATCACCAATCGGAATGGCATTGGTCACGGTATCCGCTACCTGATCAATAAAGCCGGTCATTTCGATATCACCGGTAACGGGTGCCGCTGAACCATCATCAAACTCAATAACAAGATTGTCGGCTGTTTCGGTCAACACTTCTGATCCGGCTGTTAATACAAGCATGACAGCAACCAATTGAATCAAAGTATTCGCGCCCTGTGCTGCAACCAATTCCTTCGGTGTTGCCCTGAGTGTTTTAATCTCAGTTGCCGGAATGCTGACCTTGATCGTGTTGGCTCCGATCTGACCAAGTGAAGCGAATGAATAATTTTCGCAATTGATTCTGACTTCTACCAGATCACCATCATCAGCTGTGAGGCCAGGCGGCAAATAAAAGGTAAAAGCTTTTTTTCTCAGGTCGCTGGCATCCGGCGCAGATGGATTGTATTTGATCCATTTGCCAGTTGACTCATTGTAAATTGCTGAATCCTGGGATTCAACAGTTTCACCGGCAAGAACCCAGACTGAACCGAATTCATACAGTTTTGTGATAATATCGCCAATAGCATAAACAACTTCTGTATTATTGTTTGTTGTTGGGGCTGCAATATTCACGTTAATTGAATTGGCGTTGAACCCTACAATATGGGTTACAAGCTTTCTCGTGGCATCATCAACCGGTTTGATCCAGTTAGAACCGGATACATAATAAACACCATCGCCCGGTTTTAATTCAACCCCTGCAATTCCCTGATCAACGTTGCATGGTGCAATGGGCCTTGCATTCTGACCCACCTGGCCTGCCTGTTGGTGATATGCATAATCGCTTTGAATTTGTGTCATGTTACATCCTCCTAAGAATTTTATATAAAATAATTAAGCTTTTTAGTTTTGTACGTCTTAACTACTATTTTAAAGACTTTCTTGCATCAATGCCAGTCATGGGTTTGGACAATCCCTGTGAGGACCCATTGTCATTGTTTGTGTTCATGAACTTGGCAGATTTTGCACGGTCCTCTGAAACTGAGTCAAGCAGGCCTGTCAGATAATCATCAGAACGATCTTTCATATCTTCAGCTTTAACACCAACGGCCAAAAGGGATTTTTCCAGAATGTCACGATTCTTGGCTTTATAGATATCAAATGTCTTGTCAGATCCGACAAAGGGCATTGCCTTATCAATCAGCTTGGATCTGATCATTGCCTTATCATTGATAGCGGCATCCATCATTTCAGGTGTGAGTTCTTCGCCTTCTGGATCTGCATCACCAAGATCACCTTCACCAGCTGGTGCCGATCCTGACATGCTTGCAGCAATCTCTTTGGCAAGGGCTCCGGTAAATTCGGGAGTCTTGACCATTGCTTCAAGCTCAGGTTTAAGCTCTGCAACCAAGGCAGGGACCAGTGCTGTCATATCAATATCTTTGACTGTTTTAACCTCTTTAAGAGCCTCGGCTACAGTTCCCATATCAACTGCATCAGTCTCTTTCGCGTCTGCCATTAGCACTTTGATTCTTGCCTCTGAGACGTTAGCGTCCCGAAGGATCTTAAGAAATTTTTTCCAATTCACGGTTTCTTCTCCTTGATCTAAAATTTTCACGGAATCACCACAACGGCCCTCCGGCACAATCGCTAAATGATTGTTTATCATCGGGCCATCCATCCTGTAAAGGTATTTCTGACCGTTAAAGTCTCCAGATTCAGACACCACAAAAGTATCATATCCTAAACTCAATTCTTCAATTTCTCTTGAAAGTATATTTTTGACAACAGCTTCATCAGTAATTTGGATGGATGCACCAAGGCGACCAGAATCGATAGGGCTCACATTTTCACCAACGGACCCAACGGCCAGCCGTGAATGATTTGTTGAATCAACATCCTGTTCAGGATGCATCAAAACAATAGGTTTCATTTTTAGGCTTGAAATGGTTTCAGGATGAAAGACAGTTTCAGGAGGTCGAAAAACCCCAATAGCTTCATCAGAATTAAGCCCGAATTGACTTGCTGGATACATTTGAACGCCAACCTTGGTAACTGCTGCAACTGCTTTTAAATACCCTTCATCGGTCAATGTGCGCGTTGACACGGTTGGAAGTTCAACATCATCAATGATTCGTAATTTGATATTGTTGAAATCTCTTATCTTAAAGCGTTTCTTCATTTCGGCTAATCCCTTATAACGGCTGCAAGAGCAATGCTAAGGCCGGTCACGATCTCACTTGCATAAGTCGTTTTAAATAAAATACACATTCCAGCTATTAAAGTCATGCAAACCATTCCGAGATATTTATCTTTCATTTTTTCGCTTCCTTGATAGCTGATGCCATAGCTTTGACCATCATTGTCATTTCGGCTTGACTGCTATACTGATCTTTTGGGCTCCTGCTATTGACATATATCCCAACAACACCAGTGATAAAAATCAGTAACAGGCTAATCAATATAGCTATGGTTCCTTTAAAGGAAGATGTGACATGATCATTAAAATCAGTCCTTAATTCTTCAAAGCCCTTTTCAAGCCTCCCCATGACACCTCTCCCCGCTTCAAGTTCAGCTGTAACTCCGCTATGCTCTGGACAATCTGTACATCTGCGCTGTTGTTCACCATCCTTCATATTTTTGTGGCCTTATGAATTTTGATAGTATCATGAAATTTTTTACCAACGCTATCAGCAAATAATAAATTGCATACAATGGCTGGATTCATATTTGGATATGAATAGGATGTGTCATTTTTAAACGTGACAATCAATTCCTTGGTTGTCGGATCATATCCAATTGATTTGATATTTGAACTTTCTACAGCAAAAGTTTTCATGGGGAATCCTTTGAAACGTTTGGATCATTAGTAAGGCTATATTTGATAGGCTGGAAAGCGTCTTCACCGTTTTTAATAGAATGGATTGTCACAACCCTATCACACATTCCACGGGCTTCAATACGGTTATAAACTCCATCAACAATGACTGATCCTGGTGAATCTGCCGGGCTTATTTCCGTCCAGTCTTTTAAAATATTAACACCATCTGATACTTTAAATTCTGCAAAATCAGCTGATGATATCGGTTCGCCGGTATCTTTATCCTTGAAGACATAATCAACCGTGACTGATACGCCCTCATTAAAACAACCGGCATTCTGTATGCTACATTGTGACATAAAAGAATCTCATAATAAAGATTAGGCTGCTTGCAAAACTTCATGGTCCCATGCTGGAAAATCAACGGTCCCACCGGATGTCAAACCCTGTGAAGTGCATGTTGTGATATCTTTGATAACTGATGCCAATGATAAAACTATATGCAAAGCCGTACCGGTTCCAGTTATAGAAACGGCTAATTTTTCGGCCATGGTCACTTTTCGGCCTGACACGTCACCGGCTGCGATTGTATAATCATTACCATCACCTGGTGTCATGGCAACATTTCCCAAGGTTCCAGTTAAATCTGTTGGCGTTGATACATCGTCAACCACATCCATTCTATCTGCGGTTGCAACCCCTGCCAAAAGCAAATCAATTATTGCATCAGGTACTTTTTTACTCATTTAATCCACCTGTATTTTTGGGTCTATTTCAATTATTATCTGTGTATTGCCATTCTTCAAAGTTGTTTGAGACGTTTTAACAATTTTTTTTCTCAACTTTTTAGCAAAGGCAATTTCATCAACTCCAATTTCTTGAGTTGAATTCTGAATTTCAAGCTTTACATGTTCAGGCTTCATTTACCAAGCCTGTTCAAGCGCCCGCCCTTCGGATTAGAAAGAAGGTCATCAGAAACCATAAAATCAAGTGTATCGCCATCATGACCATCAGGATGGACAATAAACAAAACCCCACGATCAAAAGTTTTTTGAACAGATATTTTAAATTCTGTTATAGGCTCACCATCTTTCGTTTTTGATTTGAGAAGTTGTTCAAGTGTAATCATAAAAACTCCTTAATTTATTGATAGGTCTATGCCCGGCGCTTTTGCTGTCAAATCGATTCCATATGATTTAACCGTCAATGTTATAACTATCTTATCACCGACCACAGACAATATAATATTTTCTATTGACTGATTTTGCAATAATTTATCTATCTCAAGAATGTGCGCCTGTGTCAAGTCAAGGTTGTCAATTGATTGATTTTGTACGATCTTCGATATCTGCAAAAGGATACCAGAAGTCAATATCAAATTATCAGTTGCCTGGTGCTGATCGATACCGGATATGTTTAAGAAACCGTGTTCAATAAGATCCAGGATATCAACGTTTTGGTCTTGAATCATATCAGCAATTGCAAGGACACCGGCAATGGCCAATTGGACATTATCTATTGATTGGGGTTGGTCTATGCTGTCAACGCCTAATATATTGTGTTCAATTAAATCCAAGCTATCTGTTGTTTGGGGCTGATCAATTCCGTTAACACCTAAGACATTATGTTCAATCAAATCCAAATTGCTCATTGACTGCGGCTGGTCAGAATCGTTAATATTCAATAAGCTTGATATCGTTAAGATTATATTATCGATGGCCTGCGGTTGGGTTATTGGATCTATTGATAAAACGTTATGCTGAATTAGATTTATGTTATCAATTGCCTGGGGTTGATTAATCTTATTCGGCAATAAAGTTGATCCGGCTTGAACAGGTACAGCACCCCTATCGCTTCCGTCATATCCAGACCCTTGTAAATCTACATTAGTCGGTGCCTTGCCTTCTTTGACATATGATATAAGATTTGAAGGTAATGCAAGAACGTTAAAGTTTGGATCACTTGGTTCATTCATAGCCTTAAGAGCATTTAGACCATCTGTTCTCTGAAGGTCTTCAGTGACTTCTAATGATCCAAGCACATCGACTGCCCATTTTGCTAAATTTCTACCTTCATCTATAAAGCCAGGGTCAATGTCATTTAGATCATTTGCCCCTGGGGTAGCCGCAAAGGCTGCTGCGGTCACATTGTCATAATCCTCTTCTGACAAATTAGAATATGCATTGAAATCACATACCGTTATATAGTCATTAACTGCAACATTCGTGCTAAACTCATTAATTTGTTTACCACCTTTTGAAATGTCACTATACCCTAAATTATTTCTACAAGACTGAAGAATTGATGCATGACCAAGATACGATTCAGCTATGGCAGGGCAACCATTGTCACCAGAAACATAATAAGTATTATTATCACAAATAACAGTAATGTTAGAATTTCCCAACAATGAAACAATGTTCCCGGCTGAATCATTGTTAGAATTTCGTAATACAATGTTTCGTTTTGCGGTCACAGTTATTGGAATGGAAGGTGTACCAGGCAATATACAATCACCAGTATTGTCAGTTTTGCTATATTCAAAAAGATTACCATCATATTCGCTATCAGCCTCTACGGGTGTGCTTATAAAATGAGGATTGCTGTTTTGTGTGTTATATAGATAATTATCTTTAACTATTGGCGACCTACTCACCCATACAAGCGCAAGACTCAAAAAATTATTCTCAAAAGATCCCATCCATTTTGCAGCATCACTTGACGGTGTATCAACCCTATCAAAGTAATTTTCACTAAATTCAAAACCACCAGGCCAAACCTGTCTATAATCTTGATCAAAAACGTTGTGAAAAACTTCCTTTGTGCCTGTATTAATTCCACCTAAGAATTCAGTATTCCGTGAACTTGGTGTGTTCTTGAATGTGGTATTTTTTAATGAAAAATTAGACGCTGAAGGTAACGCATTTGGATGATATAGCCTACCGCAATTATCAAAAATGCAATTTTCAATTTTGTAATTCACACCTACATTTTGAAGTCTGGTCCCTATAGATTCTAAGGATGAGTTACCAATATTTGTAAAAGTGCAATAATCTATATCAGGCACACCAGAATCCCATAAGCCTTGATTTGGGAAATGCATATCACCTAAACCTAATTTTGTGACAGAACATCTATTATTTAATGTGCCATTAAAAACAAGTCTGCATAAATCAGCATGAGCTTTATTTGTACGCCATTCGTATGTCAACCCGATCGCAACTTCAAATAACACATGCGCATTCGCACTTAATACATGGTCACCGTCTTCACCCTGTATAGATCCTCTAACAGTTAGCGTGGCTGCTGGCAATACGATAAATCCACCAGTAGTGTTGCACGATATTACGTCTTCTTCAGGAGTCGGTGAATCGCCAATAATGTGACTGACCAAAAAAGAAACAAGGTGGCTGGTATCACAGACTATTCTATCACCACCAAGTAAATCAGGGAAATCTACACCAGATACACCGGGTGAGGAATTCCCGAAAGTACCGCCGTCTGTTGCTGCACCGGATTGGGTTGATATAAATAGTGTCATTAATACTCTTTATTCCTCATTAACGTTAATCAATTCTCTTGCCCCTGCAACTCAGGAATCACCGGAATGGAAACTCACCGTCAATTGAATGCTTCGCCTGGATGACCATCAGGAGGCGGCGCAATCCACATAAATTCAACCCCATTTCTAATAAAATGATCCATGTGGCCTGGATTCCCATCAGGATATTCACCCCCAGGAGTTCCAACAACCCTTTCATCCTCTGATGTTTGCCAGATGTAAGACTTAATACCCAAATCTGTTTGCCTGGCCTTGTTAAGCTGTCCGACTATTTTTTCTGTCTGATCCCGTGCAATAAAATTGGCACGACTTTTTGCCACCTTGAATCTCGTTTCAAGTGACTGAATCATGGCCTGTTGATCAAAACCCTTTTCAGTAAAGATCTTTTCAAACTGATCAACAATTTGTAAATTCATTTTCTGCGGTATGCTTTTGATGAGAGCAATATTGTCAAATAAAGCCTGATTCATTAACGGCCTTATATTGAGATCTGACATGAAAGGATTGATATCAACACCAAGGGCAGATTGAAAAGACTTTATCATCTGGGCCTTATGGACACGCCGCACATTATCAAGAGCGTTTTGAACCGTTGAGATTCCGAATGATTCACCAGATGTCATGAAAAGGAATTCTTCATTGACAGCCCGTTGATATGCTGATTTTATTTTAGGTACTGATGCAAGCCGGGCCTTGGTCCTTGCTAAAAGAGGATCAAGGATATCTCTTTTTATAGCTTTGGAATAGGCTTTCTCGTCCTTGACTCTGGCCCTTATTCCTTTTGGGCTCCTTGGCTTTGCGATGGCCCACCCTCCTTTTTGCTTCTTTCAATCTGGATGTTTGCAAGCCTGTTGCTAAATTCATCAGCCTTATCAATCAATCCATCAAGATCATCCAGTTTGCCAATGATCGGATCACCATCAAGGATATTCCTTCCCTCGTCTTCATCAAGAATCCTGGCCGTTACAGCTGGAACAACGATTTGAACTTTCTTCAATGCGATTTCAACAAGGTCCTTTTCAGACAGATCAAGGATTGATGGGAATTTATAGCAGATCTTTTCTTTTAATCCGGCGTGTTTCTGGATGACAGCATCAATTTTTTGAAGCGGTTCAGGTAAGAGGTTGTTTTGATCGGTCGCAACCTTCAGGGCATAATTTCTTTCTTCACCCTTCCCGGTTGAATTGAGCCCTGACATTGATTTTGACATAAAACGTGTGTCTGGTATGTCCGCTGCTGCTGCAAGCCTTCCAGCGTTTCTATCCATGATTTCAGGCAGATTGCTAAACGATATTTCACGCCGGTCAAAATCGTCTTCAGCATCCATAAAAACAGTTCTATAAATAGACCTTAATGCTGTTGTCTGCTCCATGCGCTTCTGAAGGCTTAAGGTATCAGGGTCACTCCCTGAAAGTGCATCCTCAAAGTCTGTGACCTTTTGGATTGCAATGCTTGCTTCATTCACCAGATGGGCAACTCCCTTTGATACATTTGAGTCTTGAAATATTTCAACCATCACGGGAACGATAGAAGGAATCCCCCAATCAGGATCATATGATTGCCATGAGTTTTCAGTCATGGGCTCAATGCCATCAAACCGGATAACACGGGAATGATGCACAACAAATGAACCGCCTTGTTTCATGGTGATATTATAGAATATCGGTTTTCCAAAATTTATGGAATATGGGTTTCTCTCTTTGCTTACAATATTGGCATCAAATCTATCAACGGATAAAATATTTGCAAGATCGCCTGGTAACATCCGGTTAATATTCAATGGCATTTCTGGGCTGGAATCTTTTGTCAAAATAATCAAAAGACCGGTCCCATATAATCTGCCATTCTTCATTGACTTTGCAAGCTTTGATTTTATCTTGAATGTGGTTTCAACTTCCTGGACAATCTCCATGGATCTGTTTTCCATGTCGCAAAACTCACGCCATTTCAAAAACATGTCATCAACAGGAATGTTCACAAACTTTGCAGCCGCCCACGATTCAACATAAAGGATTTCATTGATATTTTTTGATTGCAGTCTGGTAGGTGCGAAAAAGGAAGAATGATTTTTATCAAGGCTTGTTCCGGCTCCGGCCATTGGATTTACCAGGCCACCACGATAACCACCCTGACTGTATGCGGCACTTGTATTGTCAGTGGTTCTTTTCTTTTTTCCGCGCCTTTTTCGTTTCATACCAGGGCTTTGAAATCGCTTTGTCATAGTTTAATATCCTTAATTTATTGAAATATAGATTAGAAAGTATATAAAAAAAAGCTTTTTTTGAAAATAGTTTCTTTTTGCGATTGACAAACACAGTATATTACTGTATTATTTTTACATGATTAAAATAAACACACATAAAACAGGAGCAAACTACATGATTAAAAAATTAGAAAAACTTATCCAAGATGCTAAAAACGTAAACGATGACCATGACAACTCTATAGAATTTGAAAGCATGGCATACACTGTGAAACTTAGGCGAAGTTTTGACTCTGCATTTAGGCCCTATATGGAAATATCTTTAGATGGAATTCAATATGATAGGATAATGATAGATGACAAAAATAGAGAAAGCGTTGTTAAAATATGGGAGTCATTGAGAACTCTCAGGTTTAGAGAAAAATCAGCCAGAGTTAACGTGCTTAGAGAAAATGTATGCGATTTCATGAAAAGCTTATAAACCAAACGCCCCGAAAGGGGCATAACAAAGGAAAAGTGATATGGAAAAGCGCCAAAAAAGTTTCAAGTTCAATGAGATTAACTTTAGATACAACCTTAACAAATCAATGTTTATGAAAATAACAGAGCTTGGAGAAGAACTGCATATTAGAATATTAAAGTGCACCGGGTGTGACCAGGTAAGTGAAAAAGTGATCATAAAAAAGAATTATACTGGCCTGGTCTATGTGAATAATAATGGCGAAATAGATCTTGTTTAATCAAAAATTCCTAAGTAAGACAATAAACCTCCCGAAAGGAAACCATGACAGAAGATATCATTTGCACCGTTTGCGGCCATGAAGTGAAAGGCTCCAGCAATCAGAAGACCGGTAGACCAAAGCAATATCATGAAGAATGCAGACAGTTAATCAACGCAATTTCTCTTTTGCAAAGCAGGCTTGAAGCATTCAGGGTATTGAACCCTAAACAAGAACAAAAGAAAATGGTCCGGTCTTCACTTTGGAGCCTGGCAAATTCTATGAATGGAAAGGATTGATAATTATGAATGATTTAATGAAACAAGAAACAGGTGTATTTTCTGCTCCAAATAATGTCATAGTAATAAGATGTCCATATAATATCGAAGAATTAGAAGACTATCTTAAAAAATCAATGAAGCAAGATAGAATATTAAGAATGAGTGTAGGTGGAGATACTGCACCGGATTGGCATCAAACTTTTTTAAAGCATATTACAGACTTAGCATTGAAATACAGACCTTGGCAATTCAAGTGGTTAAGTCAAGAATATGGATCAATTGAAATTGTTTGGGTAGAGGTTGAAGAGTGGTTATATAAATATAAAGAATAGGAGAAGGAAGATGATTAGAATTGTAAAATTAAGTGGCAAATATTATGGAAAAGTACTTGACGGTTATGATTTTGAAGACAAACTAAATGAGGATGCATCTAATATTGAAACTTTTATTAATGAGGGCAACCCGGTCATACTTGCAGAAGACCGAGAAGATGCAGCCGAATTATTAAACATTAATACTTCTGATATTGTTCTGGTAGATTAAAATCATGACACCAAAACATTTAAAAGACATTAGGCAATCATTCGATTTCACACAAAAACAAATGGCTGAAATCCTGGGGATTAAATACGTTCAAAATTATCAAGCTTTTGAATCTGGAAAGAATCCAATCCCTAAGTATATCAGCAACTATGCAAATTCATTGACCATGCTGAACATAAACGGATTGCTAAAAAAGCATATTGAAATAATAGGCGTTGAACTTTAATAAACCGTTACTACGGACGAACATAGAACTTAACATTGAGAGGGTTTATGGAAAATTTTACACGAGAACAAATAACAAAAGTGATTGAAGACTGTGAGAAAATAGCTGACGATAATCTAAAGCATTGTGCAGCTACAGCAACGTCAGAGGCTCTTGAAAGAATAAGAGAATACTTCAAGCCTCTCAATAATAAGATTGAAACGAGTCAAGATCCGTGCAAGTGTCACAAGTTTTACAAAAATCAGAACAGCTATATTTTCTGCCCAAATTGTGGGCGCAATCTTTGCCTGCAATCACATGACATTAATACTTAGCCTTAAGCCCCTTCTTGATATCGTTCGCATAAGCTAAAATTATACCATCTGCCAAGTTTGGTGACGGGGCTCCATCAGGAGCCTTGTCAACCCTAATCTTTCCTGTTGAATCATCATATTCACATTGACACAATTCCGAAAGGATCTTATCCAGGTTATCTATTTTTGAATCAATGAAAAAGCATTTGGATAAATCAATTTTTTCACCGTCCAAAGCCTTCAAGGTGTTTTCAACTCTTAGCTTTATATTCCACCACAATTGAGAGTTTGCCCTATGAAAGAAATCTTTATTTTTAACCTTAAGCTTTTTATGCTTGATATAATATTTTTCGGGACCCTTCACCTTTCCACCAAAAAGGAAAGGAACAAATCTTTTTATTCCTGGACCGGTTCCGGTATGCGGATTGCTCTTGATCCTGGACAGATCTGATTTAATCCCGGCTCCAAGGCCACCCGCGTCATAGTGCATCTGTGAAACGTTATGTGTATTATTCAGGAAGTCGGCTTTTTTGGCTGTCATGTGAAGGTACTTGACTTTCCATTCTCTAACTATTGAGAGCAATGGACCTTGCCTGAAGGCCCATGCATTTGTATCGTTGCCTTCGTCTGCAACGTCAAGGCCAGATTGACCCATTCCCGAAGGTTTATATTTCAACTTGATATGAGCATCAACGCACTTCAAAAGCTTTTCGTATGTCAATACTTTATTGCCGCCTGTGCTGTCATCTGGCTCACCTTCCCAAAGATGCGGATATCTTTCAGGCATTGAGGCCAGACAAGCCTTTCTTTCTATCTCAAGTTCTTTTGGATGGTGTGCATTTTCCCACCACCAAGTCTGGATCAGCACAGTTGATGTAAGATCCACACCTTGATCAAGGAAGCGTTTATAGATTGGATCCGACCTCTTCCCGGTATTCATGGAAATGAGAATTTTTGAACCAGGTTTGCGAATTGAAGGGAAGAGAATTTCAATTGTTCTTTGCTTTAAGGTTTCACCCTCTTCAATCCACAGGATGTCAACTTCATCCCAACCCTTTGATGATTCAATATTCCTTTCCAGGCCCTTAAATTTGAATGTGGTCCCGGTTATTTTATGAATGATTTTCTTTTCGGTAACTTGGTATTCATCCTGCAAACCAAGCTTAATGATCTGCGCCTCAAGCTTTGATTTGACAGAATCTTCAATTGAATTTTGGAATTGACGACCGCATATGATATTTAGTTTTTCTTTGGCTCCACGCAAGACAAGGGCTTGTGAAAACTCAAAGGTCTTCATCCCGCCCCTGCCGCCATAGGCTACAAAAAACCTATAGTATTCTTCATCAGGAAAATATAGCCGCCTGAATTTAAAATAAAATTCTACTTCACTTATTTCAATCTTTCTTTTTTCCTTATATCGACTTGGCTTCTTTCAACAAATTCAAATTTTCTATCATTTGGCAAAATGATTTCCTGAACATCCTTGACCTTACCTTCAACCCTATCAAGGAACGTGTCAGCTGCCCCTTTGTTTGGTGGATACCTTTTGATCATTGGCGTGATTGTGACTTCACCTTCATACACAGAGATATGATTTTCGGCATGATGATATCCAATAGCACTTTCATACATGGCTTTCAGGACATTAGCCCTTTGCTTAACACAAGCTTTTTTTCTATTTTCGTATGCTTCGTTTTCAAGTTCCAGCAATTCATCTGGGGAAAAATGATCATAGACTACCTTTCTAACTTTCCCTAATATATCCCCATACTTAGAGCGAATTGGGAAAGGGTTTTCGGGGTTTGAGAGATACAATAGCAAATTGGCCCTGTAACTTTTTTTTATTATTGATTTGTCACGTTTTTGTAACTTGTCTTTAGGCATCGATAAACCCCCAAAATTCAACCGGTATAATAAATAATTCAATTAATATTATCACGATTAATGCCAGTATCAAATAGCAATCATTAATTCCTATATCTTGATACAAAATTCTTGGTGGTGGTGGATCTGGTGGTTGTGGCGGATGTTCCATTTCTTCTGGTTCATATCTGCCATGAAATATATCATCCTCAATAATCTCAATTAGATCTTGACATTCAGATATTTCATTTTTGCTTAACTCTGAAAAAGTGTCTTCGCCTTGCCATTCCCAAAGCTCACGAATCTTTTTTATCATTTCAATATTTTCCATAATCACCCCTATTCAAAAACCATTTCAATATCTTCCCACCACTGCCCCTTTGCGTCCAGCTACAAAGCCTCTAAAAAAAATCATACTTATATTGTGTTGCGTTTTAGTTTCCAGATTGCAGACTTTTGAAAAGGCAAGTTCCTCTGCATCGCTTTTAGATGTATCTTTAGAATTATAAAACTCCTGAAATGCATATTTTATTTCTAATAATTCATTCTCTGTTAATTCCATAATGCTTCTCCTTGTTTTTAAAAAAAATAATATCTCAGTTAACCGACAGGCGGTTTATGCCTACACTGGTCGTTACAATCAGGCAATTCACGATAACGACACCGCTTAAATACAGAGCATTTCTTAGCCTGATCGTGTTCAACCGTGTTATTAGGAGGCCGGTTGATTGTGTTGAAAAGTTCAACCACATCATTCCTGCTTACAAAATACCGTTTATCATCCATCTTTTTTTCATTATTATATTTCCGTGAAACCGTGTGTTGTTGTAGCCAGTAAGAAAAATCTTCAATTTCCATGTTGTCCTCCTAATGCCGGGAATCAGCGGTGAGCGTAATTCCGGCCACATTTATAGCAAAAATTAAAGCCTTCAACTCTGTCAATCTTGCAGTTAGGGCAAGACATAAGCTCATCCGTTTGCATTTGAGTATTGGACGGCTTATTATTGATTTTCATGGCTGCGTCAAGCGCATAAACTCTCTGGTAATAACGTTCTGCTTCATAGTATTTATCAACTTCAGCAGCAGCATTTTCAGCAGCCTTCCAATGCTCTCGTAATTCTTCAAAACTTTCAAAATCTTTCATAGTCCGCTCCAATACTAAAGTTCAGCGTTGTGCGGGTATTTGACACCGCAGTAAAAATTTATACACTGTTCGAATTCTTTAAAACTGTGTAACCTGAAACCGCATTTAGCACATACGTTTGCAACTTCTTTATTAGGAGGCGGCATACCTATACCTGTTTCCTCTCGGAAATGCTTACACAGCCTGAGATACCGACGCTCTAAGCTAAGATAACAGACTACGGCTTGGCGTTCATTTTCAAAAAGTTCGTCAAATTCGATTTGGTATAATTTACTCATACTTAAGTCCTCCTAATGACGGGAATCAGCGGGGCCGACCGGTGCATAAAGTAGGCACCCCGGCACAACCAATACCGTCGTAAAAATCACATTCTTTCGGGTTACGTTTACAGGCCTCCGTCTGCATTTGAGTATTGGACGGCCTTTTGAAACTATTCAGGGCCGATTCTAAAGCACCAAGACCGCTTGAGTAATGCCTAATCATTGGACTGTCTCCATTAACTTCAGCAATTGCTAAAAAGGCCTTCCAATCAATTATTGTTTTCTCTAATCTTTCAAAATTTGTCATAGTCCGCTCCAATAAGTAGATATGCGGTTCACGCACGTTATATATTGCATTATTGATGCCATACTATAAAACATCATCCAGAAAAATTTTTATCCATTCAGTCTCAATCCCAGTAATCAAAACAATTCTCCCAGCATCCCCCCAGACTTTAGAAACCCGGCCATCCCAAATATGGGAATCCTGTGTAAAAATCGAATCAAGCAAAGCCTTTTCAAGATTATCCTTATCTGGTGTTTTAGGGCAAGCACTATGCCGGATTATTTTTTTTCCTTTATACTTCCCAGACAAGGGCATTTTTAACACAAATAAGACATGATAGCCTGATTCTGGTATAGCCACCTTAAAACGTTTTATTTCATCCTTAAAGTGATAATAGCGCTCATCTGCTGGTGTTTTTTTCCACTGTGCCGCCTGCGTTTGTCTTGGCTTTGGGACCGGATCAATGTCAAATACTTCAAATTTCATCATCTCGCCTCTCTATTTCATCTGTTATTTTAAAAAAATCACATGGTAATGAAACCTTTACTTTCAAAAGCCTTTCTTTCTTCTGTAACTCACTAGGCGGTATATGTTCAATTTTTAATTCTTTTGAGCTAATATTTTCAATAAGACTTATTGATTTCATTTATTTTTTCCAATTTTCATAAGCCAATATTTAGAACCGCAATCAACGCAAATGCCACGCATAGAACCGGATTTCGTTTGTTTTAATATCCCTGAGCATTTAAGACATTTAGCATCAATAACCCTTTTTTTCATAAACTTATTGATCTGAACGCTACGGTTTTTTCTCTTTGGACCGATACCAAGTGCATTTAAAACCCTTGCATATTCTTTATTAACCCATGGTTCTTGATCGCCATCGCCTATCATATCACCAAGTTTCACCAGCTGGCTATAAAGCCTGTCTTTTGCTTCTTTCGTCAAATTCATGATCGTTTTTTCTTGATACTTTCATTAATAGTGCCAGCCAACACAAGAAAAACAATACCAACAAAAGCATATGGCAAAGAATGAATAAATCCAAACTCAATAAAATTCCTAAGACTCGAAAGCATAGCCAAACCAAAACACAAAGAAAAAGTTATCATAAGTATTTTTTTAATATTCATTTTAAAGCTCCTTAATTAATCCAGCTGTCAATTTAGCAAGCTGGTCATTGTTATAATTATTTTTTAAATCTTCATGAATTGCAATCGATTCCTGTTCGTTAAAATTTCCATTATACTTTTTTAAATTCTCAGTACAATACCCCCATGGATCGCCTGTGGTATCCCAATACATAATCAAACCATCAAGGCATTTTAAAATTGCACCAGGATGTTTTTTATTATTCACCATTTTTTGAGCCCATGCCTCTGGATTAAATGATGCTTTTCTTGATTGTTTTTTTGCAGGGAGAGAAAAGAGTTTTTTACAGGAATTATTTATATTCAAAAACACATCTGATAAATTAATACTATAATCTGAATTTTTTACATTTTTGTTTTTATGTGTAAAAGTCCCGGCGCTTTTTGCCGGGGTGTTTTTCTTTTTTATCGGCTTGAATGTTTGTTTTTCTTCTGGCTTTGTCTCTGGGGTTTTTTTATTAATAGGTTTAGGATAACGGGTAACGGATAACGGATAACGGAGCAGGGCATTGGGCTTCGGATCGCTTCCATTTTTCGAAGCATCGCTTATTGCATTGCTTAAGCGATGCTTAAAATCTGCTAAGCGTTGCTTAAGCGATACTTGATTGTCGGTAAGCAACGCATAATCTGCTTGATTTACCGATTTTATACCCAGGGCCTGTAATTCTTTAAAAACACGATTATGTTTCTTTGACATGATGTTTAATCTTGAGATATTCGACCGTTCTTCTGATTTGGAAACCCAGACCTGGTGCTTATGCCAATTATGCAAACAGAACCCATTTTTTGATTCATCCAGGAATCCAATATCAATAATTGCTGAGAAGAATTCACCCGGTTCCCCATCCCATCCGGCATCAATTTCAATGTCTTCTTTGGTGTAATTTTTAAAGCATCCATCAGAGTATTGTTCTGCTGCCGTACACCATAAATCTATAAGGGAAATAACACCTTTGGACCCTAACCGATGGAATAACCGTTTCCTTTTCCTATGATGTCTAAATGTTAATGACAATCTTATATCATTATTCATAGAGTTCACTTTGACATGTATCTATATGTTTTCTAACAGTCTTATATGTCATTCCAACGGCATGGCAACACTGGCTTATCGTTGAATTCGGGTTTTTCCTAAACCATTCGCTTACAATAATCTGGTTTTTTTTTGCAATTTCTTTTTTATTCTGGCCTCTCCCATCAATGACTTTCATGTTTTCTCCTAAATTATATGATACTATTCCTATTCCATATACAATTGAATTTAGATAGTCAATATAATAATTTGACATAATGAAATTAAAACGGTAGATAATACATTCTTTTGGTTGGATGATAAGTTGTAAAAAGGGCGGCTCTGAATGGTTCAGAAACCGCCCTTTTTTATTATTCAGTATATTCTTGAATAATATTTTTCAACTCTGGTTTGACTGAATCAGGTGTATTTATCATCCTGATGAAATAATTATATTTAAAAGTTTTTCCAATATATTCACCATGCCACCATTTCAAAGTGCGCCTTTCAACTGCAAGCTTTTCCCTAAGTTTTTTGATCAATTCTTCCATTTTCGTATCCTTCCATTCATAATCGATTGCATCAAATATCATTAATTAATTCATTCCATTTGCCAAACTCCACAATGAACTGCGGATTGCTTTTTTCTGAGCCTTCAAAGGATTTAAAGCCCTGTATGCCTCAAGCCTGTTTTGCAATAAAGAAAATGCGTTGTTCAATTCCCGGCAAGTTTGATGAAACTGCTTTGGTCTTCCGGTCTTCTGATTACCGGAACCCTCTATTTTATGGCCGCAAACTGTGCAAATGACATCTTCCATGTGTAAACCCCTTGATTAAGGTTAAAATATAGTTTAGACGTACAAAACTATATATTTGACATATAGTCAAGATCTTTCTTCATCTTGGCACAATATCTAACCCAGTGATCAATATCATGATCATCAACCTTAAACCCAAAATTATTATTTTCTGCTTTAAAATGTTTGCACTTTGGATGGCCAAAACTAATTCTACCAAAGAAAGATACTGGATCATCAGGATCAGTAAAAACAAAAGTATTATTCATTTTTCTATTTGCCCAATATCTCAAGGCCCTGGCCGGGGCAAACACAACGCACCATTTAGACGCGAAAGCCGGATAATATTTTTTAATTAACCTGTGATATGCTATGGCCGTTGGGCCTGCCTTTGAATGACCAGTGACCAGGATAGGCATTCGCGAGTTTATAAGCTTGTTCGCCTTACAGTAACCTAAAATCTTAAATGCAGAATTGTAAGCATCAATTTTTATCCCACATTTAGAACGCAAATCAAGATTTTTAATCCAATCTTTTTTTTCATTTGTTCCGGCTATCGCTATCATCTGGATATGTTCGCCATCAATCTCAATAATGGACACCGTGAATTCCGTTGTACCTAAATCAAAATATGACTTGTAAACCGCCTTACATGCCAACGCCGATTCTAAAAATAATTCTTTTTTCATGACTTCTCCTATAAATTATTATAAAAATATTCGTAGTCTTCATCTGTCCAAGTTTCATCAAAAGGTTCCTTAAGTTCACTATGATCCAAACTCCTTTTAAGCTGCTGCTCAGATGACAATATATCCCACAAACTTTCATTTTCTCCAATCCATCCTTCAGATCTTAATTCTATTTCAAGGGTATCCCATGGCAAACCCTTATTCGAAAAAAGACATTGACCACTAACACAAAGCAAATTGATTTCACCACGGTATTGTTTCCATGGCTGGCACGATATTTTAACGTACCTGATCCTTTGCCTAAGTGATAATGATTTCATTTTATTTCAAGCCTCCCTTTTCTGTCTTTTCCATAATCACTGAACATCCTGTCACGATCTTCAAGCCTTAAGGCGCACATTCCAGAAGGTATATTCCTATAATTCAAAGAAGGATGTGCATGATAATTACAGGGTTTTTGCTCTTTGTTTTTTCTTCCGGCAAAATTGCATTTGACACAAAGGCGCAGATTGTTTGCATCTGAAATAGTTATTAGCATTTTTTACCCATCAATTGATCAAAGATATCATAGTTTGATTGCCTGATTACATCACTATTGCCAATAAAAGGCTTGACTTTATTCGTTACCCTTACACTTCTACCTCTTGGAACGCTTATCCCTTTGATATCTCTTATCGTTTCCAATCTTTCAGAAGGATAATTCTTTATAAGATATTCCATAAGGGCTTTTAATTCTGATAAATCCATTATCTTCCTGGCCTTACCAAATTTTAACTTAATTTCATGGTTTATGCGTTGCGGTTTATACCGGTTATCAAAACAATATTTATTCACATGAGAAGATATTGTCTTTCTGATAAAAAGCTCCTGTTCTTTGACTGTCATCACAGGAATATTACTTACCGGATCAGGCCCAACAACTTCACCATCAGAGAGCCCCATGAGAAAACTATCTTTTCCAGTGAGAGCCCCAGATATTGGAGTTATATCACCTTTTTTCACTTTATCTTCATCATCGTCCTGATCCGGTTCAACTTCCGGTTTCGGAATCATAACTTTTGCAAACTGGTCAATTGCTGAAACCTGTTGCTTTCTGATCATGTCAACAACTTTCTTAAATTGCCGGTCCATGGGTGCGAAAACATAACATTTTTGATCTTCATACCTTCCAGCTGCCTGGTGCTTGTCAATTCTAACGCCTCTTGCAAGCATCTGTTCTATCCATTCCCTTGATCTGATGTTGGTCAATACACAGATATGAGTTATGCCAGGAACGTCAAGTCCTTCATATGCCATGGCAATTGTACTAAGACAAATACAGGACCCATCTTTAAATCTCTTAATTGATTTAATAGCCTTCTTTGATTCGTGGGACGTTGCTATTTCAGCCTTAACGCTACCACCACGATTCAACATATAAAGGGCATCTTCAGCCTGCTTCTTTCCAGCTGTCACAATCAACAGCTTTGCATTGCTATTTTTCTTTCTAAGGGCTTGCCATGACATAACACACGATCTCAGCAAATCAGCCGCAAACTCTGAATTAATTGCAGTGAACAAAGCCTCTGACTTTTGTTGTGGAGTGAATGCCTGTTTAAAAGAGCTCACACTTGCATGCTGGCCATTCCTTTTGGCCCACTCAAATTCACCATCAGACAGATGAAATTCAATTGGAAGGATGGCCCTTTCTTTTAAAGCGTCGATCCGAGAATAAACAATCAAAGCCTCTTCGCCACAATTTTTGAAAAACGGTCTTTTGTTTTTATAATTAATATAGGCAATTTCTTTCTTGTCACCACGTCCAAGTGTGCCGGTCATTAATATAAGAAAATGACCGGCCATGACTATTTCATTGATTGCCTCATGCCATACGCCATTCTTTTCAAGGTGATGGAATTCATCCAGGATGATTATATATCGTTTAGACTTAACCTCTCTTAAAACAGTCTTCTTGGTATCCACACCAATGGCCTGATATGTTGTCACGAAACCATTGGTTCCACGGCACGGGTTAAATTCGTTCGTTGATTCCCGTATCTGGAAATTATGGTTAAAAAGACTCATGAAGAAAGGGTCAATGAATCCGTGCTCCCCTTGGTTTTGCAATGCAGATCTTGGAACAAACCAGGCCATTGCATCAGCAAGCCCGGCCTTGATCAATTCACATGCCTGGATCGGAATGGCGCTTTTTCCTGCGCCTGGGGTGCCAAGGATATCAATTTTCTTGACTCCTGATCCTTCCTTGATTCCATCAATGACATATTTAAAATCTGATTGCATTTTTCTTAACATTTTTTAATCCCTATCAAAATCAAAGTTAAACTTGATATCAATCTTTTTAATAGCAACCGGCAAAACAAAATTATAGGTTACGATCCTGTGTTTTTTTTCATAATCCGTAGGCTGCCTCATTGAAAGTTGACAACCATTATCAATCGCTGTCTTTAAGGGATTGTCAGATTCATTAATTTCTTTTGCTATCTGCTCAGAGATCTTCATAAAGCACCAAAATCAATAACATGATCAGCCATGCCAACAACTTCAGGATTATGAGAAATAAAGAAGCAGGTTTCAAAATCCCCGGTCAACATCATGGATCTGTAAAGCTTGATAAATTCAAGCGCCTTTTCACCGTCAAGGGCTCCGTCCTCTTCATCTGCATACAACGTCATGAAATTGCGGCCTGACTTGCGTTTTGATACAAGGGTCATGCCAAGGCTTAAAGCTTTTGAAATCCATACTTTTTGACCGCCTGACAGGTTTGAAAAGTCATCCTCTGATCCATCTTCACGAATTACCTTTATCCAGAAAACTTCTTTCCCTGTCTCTGGGTCCTGGGTGATAATCTTAATTTGTGAGTCAAGGCCAAATGCTTTTTCAAGAAGAGTATTCGCCTCTGATGTAATCAATGGCGCAGCACCATCAATTTCAAGTGCCTGCAAACCTGTCTTTGAACATGCCAGCCGCAAATATTCCCATTCAGACAACTCTTTTTTAATGGCCTTTTCTTCAGATTTTCTTAATTCAAGATCTATGGAAATATCTTTTTTCCTGGAAAGGTTGTTTTTCAAAACTGCTGCGCTTTCTTTCAATTCATCAAGGGTTTTTACAATACCGGCCTTTTTTGTTACGGAATCGGCCTTATTTGTTTCAGCTTCATTGATTTTATCAGCAATATCAGAATCAATATCATCATCAATTTTTGATATCGATTCTTTTTTTGTCTTAATATCGCCTGCATTTGAAAGTGCATTGGTGGCATGGTCTGCCATCCTGGTTGTATTATCGTCAACAAGCTGTTTGGTCTGTTTTTCAATGGAAATCTTTTTTTCTTCAGCGATTTCAATCTGTGGTTTCTGAGAAGAGAGGTCCTTTAGATCAGAAATTAATTGCCGTTTCTCATTCCGTTTGGATTTGTAAAATCCTTTGAATTCATCGACAATAAGGTATTTTGAATATAATTCATTTTTTGCTGTGTCTAATTCTGAAACCTTTTTATTTAAACCAGATGATTTCATCATGATAGCATCATAACGATTTTTGTAATCTTTTGAACAACGGTCAATTCTATGAGCAATATCAACAAGGTTGGCATTGCAAAGCGTGATTGCTGTCCCTATCACTTTGATACTTGAATCAAGCTTTGCTTTGATATCAGATTCAATCTTTTCAAGTCCTGGCAATGCTTCCCTTGCCTCTGATACCATGTCAGAAGCCGGACACATTAGGCTTTTACAATCAGGATCAATTGATATTGCAATTTTTTCTTGACAGGCTTTCACGTTCTGTGATGCCTGCATCAAAGAAAAATCATTCTCAGCTGACTTGAGTTTGTTTTTGAAGATTGTGTCTTCTGTATCAAAATGAACTCTTCTATTTTCCAGATATTGCAGAGTGGTTTTTAATCCGTCCAGGACAATATCATTTTCAAGATCTGTGAGCTTTTCAACCAGGCCCTGTTTTTTGTTCTCGACATCCTTAATCTCTCTATTGAATCTGGTCTGTTCTTCAATGGAGCATTCAAAGCAGTCTGAAAAATATTGTTCCCATCTTTCAAGGTTGTTGATCCTGGTAGCGGCTTTTAATATTTTCTCTTTATTTGCCAGGATAGTATCAATTGATACCATTTCTTTATCAAGCAGGGCTTTTTTATCAAGGAAGACACCGGAATCAAAATTGATTTTTATCTGGTGCTGGTCCCGGTCACGATTCAGTTTCTTCAATTCAGTTTCAAGTTCTTCTTTTCTGACAATATCGGTTATCTGCTTTTTGGCCTTGGAATTCAGATCATTGATAGTGATATCAAAAGAATTGATTTCTTTGTTTTTGTCATCAAGGGACAATTCAGTGTTTGAAATAATAATATTGCTCCCCTTGATTTCTTCATCAATATTTTGGAGCCCCATCAATTCAAAATCACACGTTTCAATTTTACCCGAAAGAACATCAATCTTTTTTTGACAGTAACTTACTGCTATCTTGCATTGCTTTTCGTATTCTGCAAGGCGTTCAATCCTGAGAAATTCAACAAACAATTCTTTTATCTTGCCGGTTGTCATGGTGGACAGGTTCCCGCTGCCCT
>JQIA01000083.1_pt1 | contig 40309 bp, 24 predicted proteins | sample 811431 | NCBI WGS metagenome assembly JQIA01 (sample SAMN02998118, study PRJNA258478) | marine sediment metagenome | biome: marine; feature: seafloor; material: sediment; isolation source: oil-polluted sediment collected from 3 locations (0.5 km, 0.7 km and 0.9 km)... | place: USA: Gulf of Mexico ...
TTCATTAATTAATGTTGGTAAAAAACCAATAATTGAATTAATTGAAGAATGTGATAATTGGATTGAAAAAGAACAATATTATATAAACTTATATCCAAATTTATGCAACCATTCTATTGGTGGTGAAAGTGGGACATTAGGTTATAAAATGACAAAAGAACATAAAATTAAAATTTCTAATAAATTACTTGGTAGAAATAGATCAGAAAAAACTAAATTGAAAATTTCTAATGGTCATAAAAATAAAGTACTTAAAGAATCTACAAAAGAAAAACTTAGAATTATTAATACTGGTAAAATTCAAAGTATTGAAACAAGAATGAAAAAATCCAAAATTGTACAACAATACAATTTAAACAATGAATTATTAAATGAATGGGTTTCACTTGGTATAATACAAGAAACTACTGGTTGGTTAAAATCTAATATTAGTTCATGTTGTCATGGAAGATTAAAAACAGCTTATGGTTATAAATGGTTATTTAAAAATGAAGATATAGTCTAGTCTTAATAGAAATATTAAGAGTTTAACTATAATTAGAGTGATTACTAATTTATATAGTAGTTAAACAGGGAGTTATGTTATCGGCAAGATTATATTACCCCAGAAGGTAAATTTGATTATGTATTATATGTGTCACAAAAAATTGATGACATTGCCAAAAAAGTAAAAAAACAATTTGTAACTAATTTTGATGGTAGATATCCAGCAAAAAGTAGTTATGGCGTATTTCCTGAACTTCTTATTAACAATGACTTAGGTTTTGTTATAGATGAAATAACTAAATACGAAACAGCAGAAGAATAAAAAGAATTTTCATTGTGCATAATGAAAAAATATTAAATATACATTTTTAAAAAACATAGAATGTCAGAATTAAAAACAATAAAAATTAGTAATATACTAACAGACCTTGAAGAAGGTAGAGATAGAAAAGCAATTGGTGAAAAATATAACATCAGTGCTGCTGAAGTAAAAGCTATTTTTCAACATGAAAAATTGAAAAATAAGAAAGTCAAAAAAATTGTAGTTCCAACATATCAATTACTTGATGATACAATCGAGAAAGTTGAGTCAGCTGAAGAAGTTAAAGAAATTATAAACCCAGATAAAATTGAAACAGTTGAAAAAGCTAAAGAACCAATAGCTTCTGGTCAAAATTTAGCTGATATGTTTAACAATGAAAAATTGAACATATCAGACGAAGAAAAGAAAGTTGTTGCTGGTGAGTCATTTGGTTAAAAAATAATCAAGTAATTTACAATCAGTGTATTAAATAAGTATCTATTAAAAAATATTAAACATGAGTGATCAGAATCAAGGTTATGGATATACAGAAGACGATAGTTCTTCAAAAGGTCCAGCATTACAATTTGGATTAAATAGTGGTATTACAAATATGACTAAGTTTGAATTTAATCCTAATGGTGGTAAGAATAATACACCCGGAGAAGTTTTAGACATTATTTTTAGTATCAATGGTAAAGATGTTAGTTATAGATTATTTCCTGTAACAAAAGCATATGGTAAAAATAATATTGAGATTACTGACCCTTCTGCAGCAGAGTTTAAAGCTGCTGTTCAAGAATTAAATGGTGTTGTTGTGCATATTTTAAAAGCATTTGTACCTGTTGAAATGATTAAACAAGGTTTTTCAGTTCCCATCACAACATTTAAACAATTTTGTGATGTTTCTAGTAATATATTGCCACAAAATTTTCAAAATGCAAAATTAGATGTGTTTGGTCAATGGAAATGGCTTATTACAGGTGAAAATAATACCACCTTTGTTAACTTACCAAGAAATGTAAAACATGGTAAATGGATTTGTGGACATATTATTCCTGCAGGTGGTGAATGGACAGAGAGTAGATTAAATGGTAATTTAATCTATGTTGATACAAATAATATTGAACATCCATTTCAAAGAACAAAATGGTATATGGAATCTAACTTTGCTAAACAGCAAAAAGAAAATTCTATGGAAGATGTTGTTGTAGGTGTTTCACATGCTGCTACAGCACCAGCAGTAGCACCAGCTGAAATGGGTTCACCTATTGTTGAAGGTGAACCAAAGAAATGGGATTAACTTATGTACGGTTTTGTAAATGATAATACAATTCCTTTAACAATAGAAAATATCCTCTTGCGAGTTTCACAAGAGGATATTTTTAGTGTTATAATGGGAAAAAGACCACAGCTAAATAAAAATTATCATTCAATAATAAGAAGTGATGATAATAATCCTAATTGTAATTTTATATGGTTTGGTGATAAATTACTATTTTTAGATTTTGGTTATCATAAAACACACTTGGATTGTTTTGGTATAATATCAGAAAAAACAGGTAAATCATTAATAGAATCATTATCATTAGTTAATAGACATTTTAAATTAGGTTTAAATGGTGAGGGTGAACCTGCTAAAATAAAATTTCCCCCATTACAAAATAAAAATGTTGTAAAACCCACAACAAATATTGTATTTAAACCAAGGTCATTTAATTCAAATGATGAAAAATATTGGTCACAATATGGTATTACAAAACAAAATTTAATTGATGAAAATGTGTATGCTATAATATGGTATAAATTTTATTCTTTTAAATTAAAAAGGGTTGTAGTAGTTAGACCAAAGACTATTACATATGCATATTATGAATTTTTCCCAAAAGTAAAAATATATAGTCCTTATTCTCAAAAAAACAATGGTAAGTGGGTATCTAATTTAGATAGTAATCATATTGGAGGTCTTAGAACTTTACCTATCTATGGTAATAAATTAGTTATTACTAAATCATTAAAAGATGCTATTGTTATTAAAAATTTCAAAGTTAATACAACATGGTTACAATCAGAAGGTGTAATGCCTAATACTGAAACACTTTTAAATCTATTAAATAGATTTGATGAATATATTGTATTATATGATAATGACAAAAAAGGATTAGAATCATCAATTTATTTGACAGCAGTACTTAACTCACATTACCCAAATAAAGCAAGGAATGTTATAATTCCTGTTTATCCTAATGTGACAGATAGTTCTGATTTTTATAAGGAAAAAGGAAAAATAGAATTATTGAAATTATTGGTTATTAATAATATTATTTAACAACGTAAAAATTAAAAAAATGAGTAGAATTGTAACAGTTTACACATCAAATGGTCAAAATGCAAAATCAATTAGTATTAATGCTACAGATTGGGGTACATTACAGGGTGAACTTAATGAGAATGATATTCCAACAAGTGGTTTAAAAGCTATTTTAGGTGAACAGAGAACTACTTTAGAGAGTAATGCAGCACAATTACCATTAGAAGACTTTAGTTTGTTCTTAATGCCTAAGAAAACAAAATCCGGTATTGATTATTCAACACTCTCTTTTAAAGAAAAAAGAGCTGAAATGAAAAAAATATTTGCAAAAAATGAATCTGCAAAAGAATATTTCAAAGATGGTTCTAAAAATTGGACTCAATTAAGTAGTGATAAAATTACAGAATTACTAACTAGTTGGCATAATGGTGAAAAAACCTCAACTAAAAAAGAAGAGAAGAAAGTAGAGAAAAAACCAAAGAAGGAGTCAAAGAAGAAAATAGAACCAAAAGTAGAGAAGAAAATAGAGAAGAAAATAGAGAAGACACCAAAAAAGGAAAACACTGGCAATATTGTTAAATCTATTGTAGATTCTAAACAAGAATTTAAGTATATTGTTCTTGTCACTGATGCAGAAGTTAAATTGAACAGTAAAGAATCAGAAGACTTAAAATCAATTGATAGATTAGTTAAAGATTTAAATTCTCAAATTGAAATAAGACTTGTTGCTGAAAAAGCTGCAGAATTAGCAAAAAAAGAAGAAGAAAAAGCAGAAGAAAAGAGAAAGATTGAAGAAAAGAAGAAAAAGGATGAAGAAAAGAAGAAATCTAATCTTTTGAAAGCAGAGGCTATGAAGATAGCTAAGGAACTTCGTAGGGAATTCAACGACATTAGCTAATATTTTTTTCATTTTATAACTTAAAAAAGGTAAATATCATTAGGTATTTACCTTTTTTATTAAATAATTAATTATGCACCACAATGAAATACAGTACATAAATAAACATTTTACAAATGAACAGATACTTGAATATTTAAAGATAGAATATGAACATTTAGATTTATTATATTTATATGATCAAGTTAAACAATATTGTAATTTGGTTGCCAAGTCATATCCAACCTATGAATTACAATTTACTGTTCGCAAAGATAGTATATTTAATATATCTATTGTTATAGAAATAGGTGATTTTGTAATTAGTAATACACATTTTAATGATTTACATAAAATAAAAGATATGTATATGAAATTAAATTTTAAAGTTAATAATTATATTGATAATGAGTATGTTAAAAATTCACATGTGGATTTATATAGTGATGATCAACTTATTAAAAAATTCATATTATATAACATTGAAGGTGTTAGATCCACATTAACAGAAAATGAATTATCTGTTGGTTATATACATAGTCATTTAGGATCATCTCCTAGAACACAATATGATAATACACCTTTTTATTTTTCACAATTCTGTTTAGGTTCTGGTGCTTTATACATGGCACAACAAATATTTAATGCTGGTTCAGTAAGTAATGAAAACTTATTTACATTAATTGTGTTACAAATAGAACCATATTTAGAATGGGAATCACTCGAAGGTGGACCACATATCAAACTTGATAGGGTAATACCAAAAGATAAATTATTTACTTTTAATATAGAGTATGATGAATTGCTTAATTATTATGATTTAATAGACAAAACTTTAAATCCAAAAGATTTAGAATTAACAATAGGATATGATACAAAATTCATAAAAACTGATGCTTTTTTAGCATATGTTGATTCTATAATGGACAGCAAATATAGAGTATTTGTTAGTGCAGATGGGACAGAGTATGAAATGCAAAAAGTAAAAAATAATTATAAAGAAGTAGTCACACAATTAAAAAGCAATTTTATTTTCAAAGGTGTTAGTACTAGACCATTGAAAGTACTATTAGGTGATGGAGGATGGATTACTAATAAACAATACTCTATATCAAAAGACCTAATTGCTATCACATTAGAATATTTAAATAATAAATTAAAATTACAACTTTTAAAACATGACTGAAACTAAACAAAAAGTTCGATATCCTGTAGTAATATTACAAAGAACAATAAAAATTATCATTAGTGATCAAATAATGAATGAAATTAAATACTTGACTACTCGAATTGCTAGTGTCGAATGGTCTGGTATATTATTTTACAGTACTATGAATGATATTGATAGTGATGATTTTGTAATAACATTAGAATCTATTTATCCAATGGACAAAGGTAGTGGAGGTGCTACAGATTATGCTTTTACAGAAGAATTTGTAGGGTATAGAATGGATAATCCTGCAACATTAAAAATGAATTTTGGACATATACATTCACATAATACAATGCCTGCTTATTTTAGTAGTGTTGATATGGATGAGATGAATTTAAATTCCGAAAATCATAACTATTATGTAAGTATTGTTGTAAATAACGCATTAGATATTGTAGGTAGAATTGGATTTGTTGGTGAAAGTACAAATAATTCCAAATATGCTTTTAAAGGAACTAATGGATCTAAACAGACAATTACATTAAGTAATATTGAAAAAAAAATATTTATTTATAATTGTGTATTTGAATATGAAACTAATAATATTGATGAAACTTTTCAATCATTAGTTGACGGTATAATATCTAAAAATGCCAAAAAGTTAGCATTGCAAAAGGAGGCAATGAAAAACAAACCTAATATTATAGCTAATGTTCATAAATATAATAAACCAAATGTATTTACTAAACCATTACCAGAATTAGGTCTTGGAATGCCAAAAATATTTGATGATACTAATGATGAAATATTAATATGGGAAGATACATTTCCAAATTATTGGTTACACCATGGAGATATAGATGCTGAGAGCTATGGCCCAGAAGATTCAGTAGTTATATTACTTGATAATTTAAAAGGTTCAGATATTGAATTAACTCAATATACAAAACAATTAATTGATGGTAGCCATGGTTTATGGAAAAATTACTTTCTACCTACAGATAATGTAAGTTTTATTGATGCAATGACAACTGTATATGATTATTTTGAATTATCTACAGAACTACATCCTGAACTTGAAGTAATATTAGCTTACTTAAGAATATTAATTGAAAATTTAAAAAATAAAAAATGAGTAAAGAAAGATTTAAAGACGCTTTATGGTGTACACCACAACAAGTATTAGTTGGTGGTCAAGGTGGTATAGGTAGTTGGCTAACATTATTTTTGTCAAGAATAGGTTATGAATTAATTATTTACGATGATGATTCATTTGAAGAACATAATATGTCAGGTCAATTCATTACAAATGAGTACATAGGTATTAAAAAAGTAACAGCTGTGTCAAAATTAGTACATAGTTTTGGAGCATCAAACAAAATACACTCTTTTGATGAAAGAATAAATATTAATACTCCATCAGCATTATTTGTAATGGGTGGATTTGATAATATGACTGCAAGAAAGCATCAATTTGATGCATGGTTTGAACATAATAAAAATGAACAAAATGAAGATGCTATATTAATTGATGGTAGGTTATCAATGGAGCAATTTCAGATATTTTGTGTTACACCAAAAACTACAAAAGAATATAGAGAAAAATACCTATTCAATGATGACGAAGTTGAAGAAACAGTATGTTCGTTAAAACAAACAAGTCATACAGCAGCTATGATTGCTGGATTCATGACAGGTTTTCTCACAAATCATATAACAAATATGATAGAACAAAATAAGGCAAGAACAGTACCTTTTAAAACTGAATACTTTTTACCTTTAAATATGTTTAGTAATGTTTCATAATGAATCATACACCACAAAGAATCTTGTTGGTTTGTCACTTCCTTTTATATCATCATTAAATGCTAATACATATGTCCCTTATTATTCTTTGTATAATAAATATAGAGTTACAACAAACGAAGATGATGGTATAATGAATTATTATTATGTTTTTGGAAAACATAATAATAATAATATAAAAACTAGAGAAATAGCTAACATATTAACAGGTAATACAAGTCAATCAAATTATGTAAATAATGTTTATTATGTTAAGAAAAAGATTAACTATTTTATAACATTTGGTTTTGTTGCTACTATTAACAATGGAAAACTCAAAATATTAGCTGGTATGTTTATGAAAACATCTGATATTATTGGCAAACCACTTATGGATATTGAACATGATAATAGAGAGTTCTTAATAGATGTTGATTTATTAACAAATAGTTTGTATTCAGAGATGTATCTATATTTCAAAAAATATATATTGAATGATATTACAGTTAATATGTCTATTAAACAAGAATTAACAAAATTTTGTTTTTCTGAAGCATCTGTTAATTCTATAAGTATAGGATTCAATCAATTAAACAGTTATACTGATAGATTAAAAAGTTATGTTTCAAAGCATGATAATTATGTATCATTACCACATAGTTTTACTACTGAATTACTTGATGAAGAAGAATTTATATCATTACCACATAGTTTTACTACTGAATTACTTGATGGTATTGATACTAGTGTTTTACAAACTGGTAGTGTGTTAATAACTGGTACAGGTGGTAATATGGATAATCTTGTTGAATTTGAAAATATATTTGCAGATAGAAATAGATATAGTAGATCATTTATAAATCCTCTTGAGTTTATAGCTAGTATTGATTTTTACAAAGCTAACATTTCTACAAATGATGTATTAGTTACTAATATTGAATCTGTAAGAAATTTAACACCACCAACTGCAGAAGAGTTTAATAATGCTGAAGAACAAGTACAAGATGTTAATTTGTGGGATAATCCACCAATTGATGCTATTTTAGAAAATGATGGGAATCATATTTTTGAAGAAGTAGATGTAATTACTGAAGTATTAACAGATTCAAATGAAGATGATGACATACAAGTTGTTGATATAATTGAAGATGCACCTTTAACTGTGTCACCAACACCTAGTTCTGACGACAGAATAGAGTATGGATTCATAGATGATGAATCACGAATATTAAACTATGACTGATAAAAAACCTGATAAAAAATTAAACTATGGTAAAACCAATAGAACTAAAGGTCATAATGCAGAACGAAAGTATGCAAAGATTTTTAGAGATTTTGGTTTTACCCATTGTAAGACAGCTAGATATGCATCAACAATGAGTGATGATGCAGGTATTGATTTAGTTTTTTTACCTATAAATGTTCAGATAAAAGCAGGTAAACAAAGAGGCTTGAATCCTATTAATGAATTGAAATTGATGGATGGTAAAATAGCAGAATTGTTTCCACCTGATGCACCTGAACATGGTAAACCGAACATTGTTTTAATTGAAAAAGCTACTGGACAAGGTGTTAAAAGAACAAAATATGACACCACTGTTACAATGGCTTTTGATGATTTTATTAACTTTTTAACCCCTTGATATGATTAAACTTGGAAAACAAGGAAATGTAGATATTTATTTTAGTGATGAAGATCATTTATCACAAAGTAAAATAAAATTATTACTTAAGAGTGTAAGTGCTTTTAATAATAAGAAAGATGAAAAAGCATTATACTATACAGAAAAAGGACACTTTATAATTGGTAGTGGTGTAGATGTACACCTTACTTGTGGTAAAGAGGAATTTAAATCTTTATACCATATAGTAAACTCTGAAAAACCTGCTGATAAAGGTTTATCAATAATTACTTATTTATTGGATAATGCTTTTGCTGGCAAAACAAAAGAAGAAATCAATAATTTTAATTACTCAATGTTGAGTGATACAGTAATTCTGGAAGCTTGTGATATGCATGAGTATCAAAAAAGATATGGTGATGCAGCTAAATTAAAAGCTGTTGCTAAAATGTCTGATTTCTTTGACGAATCTTGTTTATCTAATGGTAAACAAATGATAACACTAGATGATTTTCAACTAATCAATAGAATTGTTGATAGTTTTAAGAAATCTGAATTCAAATGGTTATTTGATAATACTTATGAAAATGATGAAAGTATTGAAATTCATTTTCAAGTACCTATTTATGGTGATGTGATGAGTGTAAAAACAAAAGTGTTACTTGATATATTAGTTGTAGATCATAATAGAAAAATAGTAATACCTATTGATATTAAAACTATGAATGATCCAATAAGTAAATTTGTAAAATCATTTTTTAAATTTAGATATGACATACAAGGATCTTTCTATACTGAGCATGTCATACAATTAATTGAAAATACACCTAGTCTTAAAGATTATAAGGTATCACAATTTTCATTTTTAGTTGAAAGCACATCTGATGTTAGTGGAGCTGCTATGTTTACTATTGATGATGAAATGCTTGATATAGGTAAGTATGGATATGATCCAGTAAAAGGTGTTATTCTTACTGATGATAATAATGTTAAAAGTACTCATGTTATTAAACAAGAAACACATGGTTTTATCCATGGTATTGAGTTATATAAATGGCATTTAGAAAATGGATTCGATCAAGATAGGATTATTAAAGAAAATAATAATCAATTGGTTATAACAAAACATTCATTGGTGGGAGGACATAATGGACATATCAAAGAACTTAGCAAATAATAGAACATTAAGGTATGTTTTACCTATGTTTAAAGACTATGGTTCGGACTTTGTTAAAAAAGTAAACAAAGTGTTTAAATTAGGTATTGGTATTAATGATGCTATATTACCTATTAATGAAGTATTTGATAATCATATATTTATATTAATAGATACATCAATATATGAAAAAAAAATATTCATTGATTTTTTAGATTTTATAAGAAAACAATTATATTTTGAAAAAGATTATGTTTATGATGACGTTAAAACTGGTAATAAACATATGATTATTATAAAAGTACCAGAAAAAAATATTGATACTTTTAGATATTTCAAGGAAGGAGCATATAGTTGTATGTACGCAGGTGTATTAGATGATTATTTTGCAAAAGATGATGATAGATTATTAATTTTTAATAAAGACCCCAAAGCACAAATAAACTTCATTAAAAAACTGAAAGAAGATTTTAATGTTGAATATAATACGTGGGATCTTGAAGTTGATTATCCAATTTCACAATTTGAAGAAACATTTAATACTATTAAAAAATGAAAGATCAAAAGAAAAAAGAACAATTTGATAAAACATTAGAATCTTCTATTAATATGCTAGTAGATAAAAAAGATGAAATTGAAACTTATTTATTTATTGGTGTATTGAATGAAAAAAAGAATGTATTACTTGGTTCTGATGGTGAAATAGATGATATGATTAATGCTTTTATTCAACTAGTTAGATTACAACCGGGTTTAGCAACATTATTTATGCATGCTATTGAAAAAGTAATGTCTGAGAAAGGAGAAACAATAATTACTGCGATCAATAAAGTTCTTACAGATGAATAAATAAAAAAGCTCTATTTGGGTCCTTAACAGGATTCAAATAGAGCTTTTTTTTCAAACTGTGTAATTATTTTTTCATTGACTTTGGTTTTTTTGGTCTACTAAAAGAAGATTTTACCAATTTTGTAGCTTCTTTTTTTGATTTACCTTTGTTCATTAACATACTTGTCATTCGTGCAATATTTGATTTATAAGTACTTAATGATCTTGTATATTCTTCCTCATCATTTGGTAATGTATTTTTTGAAACCCAATAATCAGAATAATCTCTTCTTGATTGAGCAGGTTGACCAAGTATTGGTCTATTTATTATTGGTATAACATTATCTAATCCTAATGTTTCAATAATAGGTCTTTTGTAATCAGGATTATTGTCAAATACACCAAAGAATTTACCAATACTAGGCATTAATAATTTTGTACCAGACTTTCGCATTCTACTTCTACCATAATTATCACCACTTTTATATACTTGATCTTCACCAAATATAACTTTAGTTGTTTCACTTAAGAATTCACCTGTATTTTTCAAAGTTCTTAATAATGCACCATGTAAAAAGAAATCTATAATAGCCATTGGATTTACAGGCATCATTATATCATTTAAAAACCTACTATGTAAATTTATAAGTGTTGTTTTTACTGCTTTTTTCTTATTACATTCTTGTTCAGAATCATAACTTCTACAATCAAGTAGTTTTGCTGTAGCAATTGATGATAAAATTGTAGTCATTGCAATAGCAATTTCATACATAATAGCTTGTATATCTTTTGCTTCTCTTTCCTGATCTACAGTTGATTTACCTTCTTTATCATGTAATCCAAAATATTTTTTTGTATCTAACTCAACAACTTCTTTACCAATTATTGCTCTTGTTGGTATGTTTATCAATGTCCTAGCTAATAATTGTAATGTACCATATGCTTCTTTTAGTATAGAAACATTTTTAGTCATTGTACCAGTAGCAAATTTAGTTCCTATTGTTGCCAAACCAGCAACACCAATACCAATACCAACTGGTCCACCAAACAATATACCAAGCATTGTTGTTGCTAATGCTATTATTGATGAATTTGCTGCACCATAAACTGATTTCTTTCTAACAACACCAGTTGATAATTTACCACCTTTATCAAATCTTGATCCTATATATTCAGGTAAAAATGTTGCAAAAATCATTAAGTATGGTAATAATCCTTTACCTGCATCACCATCTTTTATTGCCATACCAAGTGTGTCAGAATAGTTACCATTCACAGCAACATTAGCTGATTTAGCTGATATTGTAAATGCTGTCTGTTGTTTTCCAATTCCTGTTTCCCAATTAGCAATATTTTCATCAGTTCTGTATTCTTTTTTTAATACTAATGTGCCACCTTTGCTTTTTTTACCATCTAAACCTTTTTCACCAAATTTGATACCTTTTAAATCTACATTATCATATATTAAAAACTTTTTTCCATCAAATACTTGTGTTTTTATTTGTTCACCTGCAGCATTTAATCCATCAATTTCAAAGTCTTGTAATACATTCAGTATTGTCTGACCTTGGTTTTTCCATTCCACAGCAGTAATAGACATATAGAATGGATTCATTCTTTTTGTATAATCTTCTTTACCAAGTTTCCTACTAGCTTTTTGAGCTTCATCTCTCATATCCTGATGAAGATTGGCATTATTGAAAAATAATACTGCCTTTTCCATTTCAATATCACCTTCACCAATGTATATTTTACCTAAAGAATCTTTTATCCATTTTATTTGCTTCCTTCTCATGAATTGTTCACTCTTAATATTATTCCCAGAGGTCCAATATTCACCAAGTCTATCATGATAAGAATTACCAAATAAAGCATGTAATCTATTGAATATACCAGATAATTTATTAAAAGCCATTGAATTAAATATTATAAATTGTCTAAAGTAATTCAATATAAATAGTGCATTTGTTGGTTCTTTTAATTTAGTAATAGCAGCTTGTAATTCAGCTTCACCATTTTTTGCAATAAGTAATGCATCTTCTAATTCTTTTATTTTTCTTTTTTGATCAGGAGTACTAGTTAAAAAATGTTCATTTGTAAGTAATATTTTACTTTGTCCACGTTGATCTTTTACTGCTCTTTTGATCCATTTTTCAGTTTTTAATATTGCATTTTTCCTTGTATTACCATTAGCATCTTTTACTTCTGCATACAATTTTTGCATTTGGTTAATCATTGGTATAGCTTCATTCTTAGCATCAATATTTGCTGCATGAGTCAGATATTGTTTTATAGCTTTTGCTAAATCAAGAGATTGATGTTCCATTAATTCTCTTGATACTTGTTTCCTAACCAATACTTTTATAACATTTAGTGTTACTTGTGAACCCATATTATGTTTAGTGAATAAATCATACTGTGTATCATCTAACATAGCACGTAATTTATTCATGAGTGTTTGATTTACATCTAGTAATGATTTATATTTATCATTCCTATGTGTAATAGCAAATTTAATACCTGATTCAAATATTAACATTCTATGTCTAGTTTCAACATCAATAGATGCTTGCATAGATTTAACTTTTGATGTATTTACTTGGTTTTCATCTTTGCTTACTAAATCCAAAGGATTTACTTGTTTATTTTTTCTCCATTTTGTTATAACATGTTTAGCAAGATCACTATACATTTCAGTACCCATAAATCCTTCCATACTGATATGTTCTGTAAATGTCTTACCCATATCCATTAGGGAATTGGAGACAACACTCTTTCCACCAGTGGACACTAAAACACTATTAATGTATCTCAAACTCTCATTCATTGCTTTCCAGAGTTCATACATATCAGGATTACTTTCTATACTTTTAAAATTATTATCTAAAAATTGATTGTTTTCTGGTTTTGGATATAATTTAGTATATTTACCACTAACTGAAGTACTTCTTGTGTCAGTAGTTATTAAACCACTTTTAGATGAGTGTAAAATTAAAGGATTATGTGACTCTCTTGCTTTAGCTAACATAATTTTTAACTGTAAATCAGGTTTATTAGATTTAATCTGACCTTCATTTAACATGAACAATAACTTATTTTCATAATCACTAATAAACTCTAAGTAATCAATATAGAGTCTTTTTTGTGATTCAATCATATCATTGAATTCTAATTCTCCTAAATCATTAATTAAAGTATTTCTATATTCATCATCTAAATTAAATTCAGATTGATTATTACCATTATTAACTTCTAAATCAAATTGCTGTAAATCTGATAACTTGTTTATATTTAAGAAATTACCATTTTTTGTAGCATCATTATAATATCTTTGATGAGCAAGATTATAATTATTACCACCAGTTCTGTTGATTTCTGATATATCATTTTGTAAATTAGTTTCTAAATCATCAGTTAATGTATTCCATTCATTTGTAAATTTACCAACTAAATAAGGTAATAGTTTACCATCAGAATCTTTTTGATAAAAAGAATCGTAGTCTTTCAATTTTAACTTTAATAATAAGTTATCAATTCTACTGTGTAATTTTTTTATGTTTTGTTCTTTTGTTTTTAGTTTATCTTCAAATTCTTCAACCATTAGTTGGGCAATCCAGTTGTTTGAATATTCAGAATCAAATAATGAACCAAAATTCTTTGTTGGATCTCTGAACCATGCTGAAAAAATACTAATATCAACTTCTCCTGTTTCAAATAATCCTTGTAATGTAATTTTTGAACCTAATCCTTCTGTAACTTTATCATAGTTCCTATGAGTAACTAATTTATTATATGTAATACTTTTTGTTTTTTTATGAAAATCATCTGTTATTATTTTTGCTCTATCACTAACAGATTTTAATTCTGATTTCATTAACTCATATCTAGCTTTTTTTGTTTTTTCAGTATCATTATTTTCTGGTAAATTATTATAAATAGTATTATCTTTAAATAATGGATGATCTATTAATTCTTCAAAATTTCCTAAACTACTATACCATTCAAGTAATTCTTTACCTTCAGTATACATTTGAGGATTATCATTAACCATTAATGATTTTATTCTTGTTAAATCATTTAATGCTATTCTGGATATGTTTTTTATTGTGTTTTGAAAATTGGATTGATCTCTTAACATTGCTAAATCTTCTTCATAACTTTCCATGGTTTTTGAAACCCTTCTTAGCTCTTTAGAGACATTATTATATGTTTCAGTATCATTTGCATTATCAGCTACTATTTTTTGTTCAGCTAATGAATACTTTCTTATTTTTAAATATTTTATTTGAGCTTTTTTAAAGACTGTGAAATTAGAGAATTGTTCTTTCTTAGAACCGGGTATAGTTGCTGCTTTAATATTAATATCTAAACCTTTAATACTATAATCCACATCATTGCCAATACCAACAGTATTTTTACCATTAGCAATTAAATAATTATTTGTTATTTCATTAATCAAATTGTTATTAAACATTGAATTAAATTCAACAATTGTTGGTTCATTAATAAAGTCTTTCGTATAGAGTAAAGCTTTAGCAATTAAAGCTTTATCTCTTGTTGAATGTTCTAATAATTGTTCATATAACAAACTATGATTCCCTTCTTTATTAAAATCTAAGGAATATCCATTATTTGATGCAATTATAGAACCTGCTGCTGGTTGATTGTTTAATAACTTACTTAAATCATTAAAGTCTTTTTCTGCTTGTTTATTTTTTATACAACTCATTTTTTGCTACAGTTTAAATCTTTTAAATTTACAGTTCCAAAACTACTATTTATTATTGATATAGCATTTTCTATATTACCAATAAATTCATCATCTGTTAAGTTTGCTTCCTTTTTTATAGGCATTACATGTTTTGTATCAATATTAAATATACCATTTATGTAGACATCAGCATCAAAAGTAGGGTCATTAGGGTCCAATTCTACTGATTCTTTGTTAATACCTTCTATGATATTAATAATTGAATCACTAGTAATATCATGTAATGTTTCATTATTGGACCTTGATTTAATCATGTCAAGAATAAAAGTAACAAATCTATCAAATAATGATAAATCAAGTACAGTGATATCTTTCATATCATTTATTAGATCTTGTTCAGTCATTACAGAAGTAACAAATTCTTTATAGTTATAAAACATATAAGCTTGTTGTTCTTTGTCTGTGAATTCAATACTAATACCATTTCTTTTATCTACTATTTTTTTATTTAAAGAATCATATATTTCTTTTGTAAGACTATATTTGGAATCAATTTCTGCTTTTGTAATAGTGTATAAATTAGCTAGTTGTTGTAAATCTTTTGGTACATCTTTTTTATCAACTAATAATTTATTATCATGTGAAAAATATTTATTTATATAATCACTTGTTAAGAAATGTAAATATTCATGTAAAAAAGTCTGTGCTTGTTGTTCTTTACTAGAATTCTCAATAATTCTAGTATTTATTGTAATCTCATTATTATCAGAAGAATATGCACCTAAACCATAAATAGGTTTTTTACTTATGATTGGTGTTATTTCAGTAGGTATATTTAATAATACACCTGCTAATTTACCATAATCACTATCTAAATCAGATATATGTGATAAAACAACTAATGGTTGACCAGAATCATAATTAAAATAGTCATATTCTTTAGTATTCAAACTATTACTATCATTGAAATCTCTTTTACTTATTGGTGCAACTTTTGCTTCATTATTAACAATACTATTTACATTTTTAACATTTATATTATACTCACTCATACCATGAATTCCAGCAATAGGTAATTTAAAATATTTTTCACTACCTAATATATATGGTTGTATAACACCTTTATTTCTTATACCAATCATTTTAGGATAAGTACCATCATCAGAAGCAAAAGGTTCTTTACTAACAGATGATGCATTAACATTTACATTAAATTCTCTTGCTGCAAAAGCTTTCAATTTATTACTATTGTGTTGGAAAAATTGTATTAAAAATCCAGCATTATCTTCTTCATAGTTCATTAATTCATTAAATAGTACATCATCATGTACATCTATACTATTCATGAATTCATTATAACCAATTCTTTCTAAAAAAGACATTGGTATATATTTTGTAAAATCAATAGCACCAGATTGTTCACCAGATAAAAATGAGTAAGATATTAAATCTTGTGCTAACATTAATGTTGTATACACTGGTGTATATTTAAATACATGTTTTTTATGTCCTTGTTCAACAAAACTTTTTGTTGTCATATCAAGATCTTCATCTGATAAACCATTATCCATTAAAAAATCAGATGGATAATTATTTATAGACATTTCACCAATATATTCAACAATAACTCTTTCACCATTATTTAAAGTTGTAAAACCTTTTTCTCCAATAGACATTTCATTATTTGAATTACTTACTGAAATTGTTTTTAAACCATTTGAAATCATTGTGTTTACTATGGTTGTTAGTTCTGGAATTTTTATTTTTTTACCAGCAACTTTTATGTTTTTGTTATCTGGTAATGGTGTGTTTTCAGATAATAATGTAGCAAATGCATGGTACATAACTTCTTCATCAAAAGCATGTTCTGTGGTATTATCAAATATTAATTTTGATATTTTATTATCATCATCATTCAATACTTTTAATTTTGATAGTAAAGGATTTGAATGTAATAATTCATTATTATCACTTTTAAGTTTTAAAATATAAGCACCCAATGATGGACTAATTTTTGAATTCTTAAACAGTCTTACTCTTTCAGTTTCAGGATCACCATGTATAGTTCCTAAATTTTGAATAGTATTCATGTATTTTTTTAATTCTTTTATAACAAGCTGTTTTAAATCAGCCATTTCATTAGAATTTGATTCAGATATGTTAGATAATTCTTGTATTTTATGTGTTATATTTATTATTGCTTTATTCTCATATGGAAATAATGGATTCCATAATTTATAACCACTAACTATTGAATTAACAATTAAATGACCCATCATAGTTTTTGGTTTAATCATTACATCTTCCAATTCAACATAACCATTATCTAAGTCTTTTTGTTTATCAATATTGTTTGTTGGTAATTCTTTGAAATCACCAATTAAATCAGTTATGTTATCACTAAAAGCTTGTAATGTATTAAATTCAATTAATTGATTTTTTAAGTTTATTGTGTTTACAAATTCTTTACCTAAACCATCTTTTGTAATACTCATTAAGTTTTGTACTTTATTTATATCTCTTCCGGAATTTTCCAATTCTATAAATAGGTCTAATACAGCTAATTGATCACTATTATTAGTTTCTTTTTTAATATTATCATAAAGTACTTGTGGTGTTAAATCAGAATTAGGTGATTTATTATTAGATTCAAATTGTGTTTTTAAATTATCTATTAATTCAGTATTTGATGTATAATTTTTTATAATAGATGATTTTCTAGCTGCTTTAGCTTTAACATAAGCTTTCACAATTGGTTGTGATATTAATAAGTAAGATAAAGACATACCTTCTTTTACCAATTCACCATCAATATTAAAAATACTTTCTGCTTTATCAAATCCTAGTAATGTAAGTAAACTGTCAACATTAATTGTTTCTGACGTTACACCAACTCTACCCATAATTTGTTCTTTTTCATTGTCAGTAGCAGTATTTTGTTTTTCAGCAAATGCTTCAGAAATAGGTCTAATAAATGATAATATTGATCTATCATTTGTATTGATCAATATTTCTGTTATATCGTCATAATGTATTAATCCATTTTTCAGTTTTTGTTCAAAATTGGAATCTTCACCTTGATAGTAACTTAATATTGTATCAATATCTTCATTACTTATTATATTAGTATATCTACCTAATCTACCATCTGATTTATAACTACCAATTTCAATGTTTAGTCTGGATATAGTACCATCTGATACACTTTTTAAATATACCTTATCTTCTTGTTGTTGTAATAATGAATTCAATACTACATAATTAGAATATACTCCAATACCCATTTGACCAACAGCACCTAAATTCATTTTGTTTCTTTGGTATGAATCAGACAATATAGTTGTAAAACCAGCTTCAGAATCTTGTAACAATTTGGCTTGTGCACCAGCAAAATCCATGGATAAAACTTTGTTTATCTTTCTTTGTATTATAGGATTATTGCTACTAATAATTGCACTATTGATTCTTACAAGTTTGTTCTGTAAGTTCTTCTTTTTGAAATCCTTAATTAATTTGATTTCAAATTGTTTATTCTTAATATCTTGTGCTGTTATTGTTAATTTTTTATCTATAACAGTTGGTGTTTCACTTTTTTTAATTACATCATTAATAATATCATTTGATACTTCATCTGTATTTTCAATTTCTTGTAATATTTTTAAAAATTGAACTTCATTATTAAAAGTTAATCTATAACTCTGTAATTCTTTCTTTGTTGTGATTAATAAATCATTTAAATTTTCATTATTAAATAAGTTTTCCAATGATACAATTTTACCATCTGCAGTGGTAGCATGCAATAGATGATATGAAAATTCCTTATCTACATCATAATCTAATCCTTTTTGTGGGCTAAATTCAGATGGTACAATCATTAAATCACCATTTTCAGGAGGTAAAAAACCAGCAATTTCAACTTGTGATGCAGAAACATGTGATGATGTTGGAATTCTAAATGATGTAATATCCATTAGATCTTCACCAACCATATCTTGTTTTAATTGCCACCTACCATTAATTTTACTAACATATTTTCTATCATCACCTTCACCTTGAAATAGATTTATTAATGATCCATCAATAGCTCTAAATCTTGAAGGTATAAATATCTGAGCTTTATTATTATCAGTTTTAGCTTTTAAACTTTTACCATCAAATTTATCAGTATATATAATCCTTGATTGTTCTTTCTTATTTAATAGGTTTACATCATCTGTTATTTGATAACCTTCTCTTGAACCAGCTACATAAGAGTAACCCGGAAGTTTTAATTTTACTAATTTTTTTGTAATTAATGAATTTAATAAACCTTCGTATCTAATAGCATTTGTTGATAACCAAATTGAATTTCTCAATCTTAATGTTCCATCTGAATTTCTAATTATTTCAACACCATCGATATCTTGTTTTGGATAGTTTCTTGATGTTGCTTCTTTTTTGAGCATTGTTGATAATTTAACTAAGAAATCTTCTTCATTTACAACATTACCATCAGAATCTAAACCTAACTCAGTAAACAGCTCTTGTTTTGTTATATCTATTAAATCCTTATATGTATTATCATATTCATTTAATAAGTCTCTACCACTAATTGTGGAGTCCATAAAATTAATATCTTGAATATCTGTTACACCATCACCAAATAATAATTTCATAAGTTGTGTACCAATCAGAACTTCATCTTTTGTTGTTTCTAAAGCATGTACAGGTACATCCTGCTGAATTCTAAAATTCTTTCTGTCAACAATAGCTGATGATTCTAATAATGTATCATTATCTAATTTTCCAGAAAATGGTTCAATACCAGTTTTTGTTGCACCAACCTTAGAACCAGTTTTATAAGTAGCTCTAACATTCATGTTCTGTTTTTTCTGTAGATTATACATAGCAGCTCTAAGAGGTTCTAATTTTGTCCCTGCTGTAGCTTGGGGGAGCAATGGGTAAGAGGATGTTTTTACATATATCATTCTCATTTTACCAGTAGTAGGATCAAAAGTACTTCCAGTATGTACAGGTTTTAATGGTTGAAATATGATTTTTAAATCATCATAATTAATTTCATTTTCTTCTGTTATACCATTTTCTTCTTGATCTTGTATCTTCTCAGAATAGTAAATATATTGTTCTTCTGTTATTTTACCATCAGCATTTAAAAGTATATCCAAATGTTCTTGTGCAGTTGTATATTCTTGTGCATCAGTTGTTTCAATAGAGAAAAATGAATTTATGATTGGGAATAACCCTGAAGCTTTTTTCAAATTACCATTCAAAGCTTTTAAATCAGTCAATCCTTTATCACCATAATGCAATTTCACTAAATATTCAATGTTTGTAGCTTCTGATTCAACATCATTTAAAAATAATTGTAAATATTGTTTATCAGTAATACCATTTACTTTATCACCCGGAGCTAATAAAAGAGCTAACCTTTTACCTAAATTTGTACTAATGTTTTTTACAACTTCTGTGTAAGTACCTTTTTCAGAAGGTAAATGTGGTTTTGGATCAAGTAATGAGTTAATAGCTTGTGCTTCATCTGCAGTTAATCTATTAGAAGATTCTAATTCTTTTACTTTACTTTTTGCATCATTAAAAGATGATATGTTTTTAAATTCAGGACCTAATATTGTTGTATCAACACCAAAATCACCAAACATTTTATCATTTGAATAAAATGCAATATCACCAGCAATCAATTGAAACATATTTGATAATGATATCATATTGTTAATAATAAAATCTGCAGATGAAAATTTTAATATATCAGTACTTGGTACAGGATTGTATTCATCTTTTGTTTTTAAGCTTTTATATTCAGAATCAATGATTTGTTCTGTATCTGATTTCAATTTAATCTCATTACTTATTACATTAGTTATAATATCATATGCTTTACTAGCTATTTGAGTTTTAAGCCATATTTGATTAATACCTTCACCATTCATAATACTATCATGAATGATTTTCAATATGTTATTACCATCAACTTCTATTTCATTGATTTGTGGTAATAATAAAAACATTTGTGCAGCTTTATCATAACCTTTTACGTTTTCTTCAATACCTGCTTTTTTATTTTCATGATATTTTATAATTCTGTTTAATTCAGGTTGTACTAATTGTTCAAATAATACTTCCAATGTTTCAAAATTCAATTCTAATTTTCCACCATTAAATTTAATATGTTTACCTGAGAAATTGAATACAGGCATTGTTAAAGCTAACATTTGTTTCTTATCTGACATAGTTGGAAAAAACATAGATGCAATTCTAAGAGGTATGTTTTTATAACTAACAGATGAACCTTGTCTTGAATATTGAAAGAATCCTTTTTGTGTAGTTTCTTGATCAATATCAATCATTTTACTTAATGCATTATTAGGATTTGATTTTTCACCTCTTGGTTTAAGAGCTTCTAAATCAACATGCGTTGTATGTAATGACTCAGATACTAATTCTGTAGTATCATCACCCATTAACAAGTTTAATAACATACTGTCTTTAGAATATGGATCTGATTTTAGTTGCTCCAATAATTTGAAATCAGATGTCAAATCTTCTACTCTATCTGTAGCAAATTTAGATGGTATATATCCATTTATATTTTTATCACCACTTCTAAAAGCAATTGTCAATACTCTTGTGTTATACATACCTTCTATCTTGGCTAAATTATTCAAAGTTGAATTAATTGATATAAATGGGTGATTTGATTGTGATTCATCAAAAATATTAACTTTTGAAATATCTGGGTTATTGATATATTCATCTAACATTACAGCTAAACCACCAAATAACCCTTTTGATTTCTTATTAGAATTAAACATGTTGATGTATCTAAGTACTGTACCAGTATTATCTCTTAGTCTGTTATCTTGTACTTGTTTAAGTGTTTCTTTACCTATTGATATACCAAACTCTTTTAACCAGTTGATTAATACATCATGATCTGTGTCAACTGTAAAATTTTTAAACTCATCATATAATTTATTAGCATGAGCAACATTTATTGATCCATTATCATTAACTAATGTTTTTATCTTCAAAGTTTCTTTCCACTCATCATTCAATATTCTTGATACTTCACCAGAATTAGTGTTTCTTAATTGTATATTGTATTTTTTTGTTTTATTATCATAATTAAAACTTACAAATTTCATAGACATATTATGTTTGTTCATATGTTTCATGAATTTTATCTGTAAAGTTCTATCAGCATTTTGTAATTTAAACATTACATCATGAATGAATGGATATACATCTTCATATTTAACCATTTCATTTATCATATCATCATATGTCATATCAGATTTTGGAATACTACCAATTATATGAGATATAATATTCATTGTTTTATCAAATGGCATATATAATGGTAATCCTAAGAAACCTCTAGGTACTGTACCATCTATATTTTTTTGATGAATACCAGCAAAAAACTTTTTTAATTCTGTAGGTACAGAGTCTTTACCTTCATATTCAACTGATTCTTTTTCATGAATTTTAGTGCTTGATTCAACATCTTTTTCTTGTTGATCTATAGCACTTAATTGATCTTTGTTTGTATCAATATTTAGATATTTTTTAAACAACTCTTTAGTGAATGTTTCTACAACACCCCATTCATTTTCAATAGAATCAAATATTTTTAATCTAGTTTCAAATTCTTCTATTATTTTATTATACTTATTATTATTGAAACCCTTTAATTTTGTGATAAAAGACTCATACTCAGTCTTTTTCACTTTTAATAATTTATCAAAAGCTGTTTTTAAATTATCATCAACAAATTTCTTGTTTATTTTTTCAGTACCAGATTCATTTATAATATTATTTAATACTGCAAGAACAATAGTATGTAGTTGCTGTGGGTTTACACCTTGGATTTTTTCTGTATCATTTATAATCTTTTGTATGTCTTCTTGTGATAAATTACCAATTGATTCATCAATAGATGATATATTACTAAATAATACATCAGTATTTTTAGAACCTAGTTCAACTAATGCTTTCTTAATATCTTTTAATAACTCAGAACTTGCTTCAGTTACTTTTTCTACTTGCTCTGTTGTTATACTTTCTTGTACTGGTTCAGGTTTTGTTACTTCTTTTGTAATTGGTGATTGAACAAGTGCTTTTGTCTCGATAGAAGTATCTAATTCTATTATTGGATTTGTACCAGTAGCATAAAATGGCTCTTGACCTTCTTCTACTACTTTATGACCTTTAATATTAGTTTTAACACTATTTATTGTATATTTATCATATGTAGTTTCATCATCAATATTACCAAATTCATCAAATGTTAATATTTTTTGTTTACTGGCATATCCTTTTGTACTATGATTTCTTCTTAATTTTGTATAATTAGTTTCAAGAATACTTAATAACTTATTCATTTGTTGAATGTTACCATTATTCATTTTAACACCTTCTTTTGGTAATACAAATCTTGCTATATCTGATCCAATTACTTCACCATCAGAATCTCTTTTCTTAGCTACTACAATAAACATGTTACCTCTTGTGGCAAATCTTATGTCACTTGGTCCATTTATTGTTTCATTTTTAAACTTCTCTACATCAATGTTACCATTATTATCTAATGATTTACCGGGAGTATTCATTATAAAATTACCTATGTAATCTGATAATGTTTTTACATTATTGATACCTGTTGTAGAAAGGATCTTCTGCACAATGGATGGATTATCTATCATAGAACCTTTGTTCATACCATATTTACCATCTATAAATGCCTTTATAGCTCCTATAACATTATTTTTATCAGTGCTGGTTGCTAAACCCATATCTACAGGAAAAGCTTTGTAAATGTCAACTTTTTTAATGACACCTTTATATTCTTTTAATTTAGTACCTATTTTTCTTACTTCATATGTTACACCAAGTTTCCTAGCTGTTTGCTCACCTTTGTTATTTTTTAATATATCATTTTCATTTACTATTTCTCTTGATACATTAGAAAAATTAGAGTTACCTATCTTGAACTTATTATCAGCCCATACAACAAATAAAGCATCTGGATCTTGACTAGATATTACATGGTGTTCATCTATTGGTAAAGTATCATAACCAGTTGTTATTTTTGAGTTAATGGTAGCAGCTTTAACTTCACCATTAAGTATTGATTTTCTATATAATAACTGTTCTTTTTTTCTTTTTCTAGTACTTATTAAACCATCATTAAATGCTAATTCGATATTATCAATTGTATGTAATACACCTACAATTTTACCATCAATATCTTGTGTAAATATTGGTTCAAATGAATCATTTTGATCTGCTACAGCAATAGTATACAATGATGTTTCACCAGATAATTTTTTAATCTCAACTTTTATGTGACTATTTTCTCCTGTTTGCATTTCTAATAATGTAACAGTCTCAATATTAGTATCTCTTAGCATACCATCTTGTTCATCATCTAATACAAAGAAATCATCATTAATAAATATATTACCATTTTGTTTATTATATAATGGACCTTTTGAATAATGATCATATAATTTTCCATTTCTTTTTTCACCTTTTGATGTTTCTTCAAAGAATTTTATAATATTATCTTTTTTAGAATATTTTGTTGAACTACCTTTTGTTTTATTACTTCTTCTGTCTTTGAATTTAAAATTAAAGAATTCATTCCATGGTAGTTTTTTTAATTGTTTACCATTGGCTGTTATACTAACATTGATATTTGGAATATTACCTATAGTGAAATTAACTTTGTTTCCAGCACCTAATATATTTTGATTTAAAAATCTTCTTGAATCAAACCATGTACCTGCTACTACCTTCATTACACCATTTATATTCTCTATGGTCCTAGCTAAAATTTGGACTTTGAATTTATATCCAAATCTTTTTTCATTCATGCTTTTTTTCTCAGACTCACTAGCAGTACTAACTTTTTTTGATATAGGTACTGTCTTTTCTTCAACTATTTCTTTTGGAATATTAGATACAGGATTCTCATTTGTTGTTTCAGATTCTTCTGTTTCAACATTATCATCTAATTTTGATGCTAATTTATTGAATATAGAAGCTCTAGCTTTCATTCTATCAATTTTAGATATAAAGTACTTATTGTATACAGCTTTTGAGTCTAAAGGTCTTCCTGTTGATTTCCAACCCAATTCATATACTTTATAATTCTTTTTTACTTCATTTTTTATTTCTTCTTTTTCTGAGTTTGAATATTCAGCTTCATTATATCCAAGTATTTCTTTTATAAATGAATCAAAATCAGTAACATTACCATTAGAATCAGAAATGACTGATTCAACAGTAGATTTTAATAACTCGATGTCTTCTTTTCTAGTATCATTTGATATTGATTCATCAATATTTTTTGAATCATTAAATAACCTTGTTGTTGCATCTTTTACAGTTGTTGTATCAAATTTATTTCTTTGTGGATTCTTTGATTTTTTAGCTATTTCATTTTTAACAATTGCTCTTTCTCTTTGTTTTTTTGATGTAAAAGAATTGAAATTAGTTAATAAGTGTTTTCTTACTTCTTTCTTCTCTTTAATTGTTAATTGATATTTACTTATTAATTTATCAATTTCAGTTAAGAATTCTTCTTTTGTATCTACACCATATATATTTGAGAAATTCTTTTTCACATCTTTCAACAATGTTCTAACATCAGCTATTGATTTTTGTGTAGATTCAGAAGTTAATATATTAATATTTCTTTTAATGGAATTTAGTTGTTTTTTTGCAGATTTTAAATCCTGATCTCTATTTACAAAATCATTCATTTCATCAGTCTTTATAGCTAAGTCTTGGAACACTTTTGCATCTTTACCATTAAACACTACTTCACCATTAGTAATGGAAAAATCAGCATCTATATCAGCATTAAGGGAAGAGAGCTTGGTTTGTAAATTATCAAGTAGTGTAGAGGTTGGATTTGATAATTCTTTTATAACTTCTTCAATACTATTTTTTGTAGCTAAAGCAGAAAAAACATCATGTTTATTAGCATATTTTGATGCAACATTAAATAATTCTTCATATTTAAGTATTTCAGTTACAGCTTTCTGAGCTTCAAGCACAACACTCTGATCTTTATTATTTGTTATTACTTGTTGATAGAAATTCAATAATTGTTCAGTAGTACCAGTTTCAAAAGCTAATGCTGATTGATTAATTAAATGTTGATCCTGTAGCATTGAAATATCTTTGTTTTCAGACATAGCTTTTGAGATTTGCATAGCAAGAACTTCCTGATTACCTTTTGATTTAGCAACAGATTGTAAATCTCTTTTTGTTTTAATATTTACAGGATTTAATTCTTTTTCCCATCTATCATATTGTTTTTTCCAAGTTTCATATGCTTCTTTTTTGTTACCATAATTTGAAAATTCACTAATAAAACCCATACCACTACCAAGTAATACACCAGCAAATATGTCATCTGCAGCTTCACCATCTCTTATGGCTCTATTATACCAGTCAAGAAAAGTAAATTTTTCACCATTAGCCCAAGCTTCACCTTTCCATGCAGCAAATTTATTAATACCACCTTCTTCAAAACCTTCTACTGCACCTGCCTTGGCAACAGTACCAAGTGAATTTTTTAATGATACTTTTCCTAAAGCTTTTCTTGAATATTTACTATCACCTAAAGCTTTAGCTACTTTTTTATATTTACCAATTTTATCAATTAAACTAACATCATAAGCTTCTGTGAAAATCATAATATTGTTTGATTTGATTGCTATATTAGCAGCATCATTTCCTTTATTCTTTAGTATTTCATATTCTTCTGGTTTATTTTCAGAAAACCATTCATCTATGAATTTCTTTTTTTCTTGTACAATAATATTGTTTATGAATTGACCACCTAAACCAACACTAGAACTATATATTTCTTGTTGTTTCTCTAACCAAGCATTTTGAAAATCTTTACCACCTATTTTAGTAGCTTCATTTTCAATAAGTGCATCCTTAGCTTCATCACCAATCATCATACTTTCGTTATTTACATTAGCTAATGTGAGACCTGCTTTTGTAATAGTATTTGATTTAATGAGTGATTTCTTTGCTTTGATTGCTGCTTCCATGATAGCAACTTTATCAAGTGTTGTCTTTGATTTCTTTAACCATTCTGCTACTTTAAACACACCTTTACCTGTTGATATTTGTGCAGCTAATTGTGGTATACCTTCTTTTAAAACATTCATTGTATAACCAATGAAATCAGAAGATAATACACTACTATCTTTATCAGCCCATGAAAATTCTGTTTCAAAACTTCTTAATGCATTTATTCTTGCATTTTCTTCTATAAAGTAGTCTCTTATTGCATTACCATATTTATCAGTACCATCACCAATTTTATTATCTAATGGTATAAAAAATTCTTCATCTATTTTTTCCCATAAATCAGATAATTCAGTATTAGAATTAGAAACATCATTTAATTGCTTATCAGCCCAAAGTTGTATTTCTTCATTTCTCTCTTGATTTTTTTTGAAATGTTCATCTTCAAATCCCGGATCAATTTTACCACCAACATAACCTCTTAAACTATTGAATCCTTGTCCAAAATTACTTAATAGATTAATGAATGATGTTTCATCAGGTAATACATTTGCTGCTCTTAAATCTGTTACATCAAACCATGTAGAAAGCATTAAACCAACTTGATTTACATAGTTTCTACCAGCATCCACAGTTGATTGCACTGTTTTAGCTGCTGTACCAATAGCATTGTCTTCAGCATCCATTTCATAAATACCACCTTGTATTACAGTATTTATAAAAGCTAATGGATCAGGAGTAATACCAAATACAGATTCACCTTTTCTATGTGATTCAACAAAAGCATCAAAAAAAGTTTTATCTCTATTTTCATAAAGTTCTCTTTCTTTATTCTTTGCTTTTATGTCATTATTATGTTTCTTTGATCTATCAATTTCATCATAATATGATACAATATCTTCTTCTTGTTCTTCAGTGAAACCTCTTGTTCTATTATGAATTAGGTCATCAGAGAACATAAAATTATCAGGATTGAGTTGTTCTGACTTTTTTTCTTTTGGGTTTTCTTTTTTGTACTTACTACTTGCTGCTTGTGCATCAGCTTTGATTTTTTCTAATCCATCATTTTCTATCATAATAATTATATTGAAGAATTTAAAATGTAACTAAGTATGTATACTTCATCTGTTAGTTCTATATTTTGTCCAGTAGCATCAGTATATGATAACATCATTTTACCACCTGCTGTTTTTTTAAGTATAGAACCATTTGGTAAATTTATGCTTTTTCCATTTCCTAAACCGGATTTAGCAGTATTATACATTCTTTGAGCTACAAGTGTTTCTTTATTAGTTGGTTGTACTCTACCATTTTCTGGTGCAGGTCTATAATTTTTAGCTTTCATTATACCCGGTATCTTTAACTCATTATCATTAACATATACAGATATTTTTTTATCATTATATGTTGCTTCTAATCTTATCTTACCATGACCATTAGCATCAATTACTTGTGTAGGTATAGCATTGGTAGTTGTTAATTTAAAATTATCTTTCTCAACTTTTTCCATTGGTATAATAACTTTCCTTCTATCACCACTTATTTCTTCTGAATAGTCATCATTTGCATAATCACCTGCATCATCATCATCAACTACAGTATATTCAATAATTCTGACATCTTCACCATCTACTTTTGATTTGATTTCTTTTACATCTTTTACACTTCCTAAATCTTCTATATTTTTTAAACTTTCTAATTTAGTTTTATATTCCTTTTTTGAATCTTTACTCACAACACTACCAACAATACCTGACTCTTTTAATTCATCTACTGATTTACCATTTAATTCTGGATGGGCTTCTGATTGTAATGTTATTGTGTTTAAATGAGATTGTGGTACTGCTGATAATTGTTTATTGATTTCAGTTTTCATACCATTAGTCATTTCTTTTGCCCAACCATCCATTAACACCATAGTTGATTTTTTTGGTATTTCATCAAAAAATTGTTGTTGTAATTGATTTACAATTTCAGGATTACTAATATCAACTAATGGATTTTCTTTTGCTTGTTTTATAACAAATGCATCAGCTTGTTTTAATTGTTCTTGTAATACTACAGATTCAATTGTTGATTCCATTTTTGAACTCATATTAGAATTAGTGTTTTCTAATACTTTTGTTTTGAAATCAATCATTTCTAATGTAGTTTGATAACTAGTTACATCTTCACCAGTAGTATTTTTAATCTTATTTCTATAGGATTCCACTGAACCATGAATATTACTTACTGTAGCACTTTTCTTTAACTCGTTAGTAATATCAATACCATTATATTTTTTATCTGCTTCTTTTATTTTTTTACTAGATGATTTAGTTGTTTTATATTTTTTCTTTGTTTTATTAACACTTTTAATTGCTAATTCTTTTATTTTGTCATTTATTACAACTTCTTTTTCATCTGGTGATAATACAGAACCATCAATAATAAATCCATCATTATCTTTTAATAACCCATATTCTAATTCTTGTGCTATTGTTCCAACAACTTCTTTATTGTTTTTCATGGAGTCTATTGTACCTGTAATTCTATCTTTTGATTCTGAATATGGATCAATAAGTTTTGCATATTTTATACTTGCATCTGATACATTCATATCATATACAGTTGATGGTAGATCAATTGTATTGAACCCACCTTTTTCATTTATTGTACCACCCCATTTGTTTTTACTACTCTCTAAAATGGTATTAACCAATACTGGATCTTTACTTTTATTATTTTTAACAAAGTCATCAATCAATCCTGCATTCTTATTAAAATGATATAATTTTCCAGATTTAAAATTTGATGATACATTAGTCCTTAATGTTCTAATGTCTTTTGATGCATTATTACCAAGAGGATCACTACTAATTTTGTTAGTAATTTTATCAATTTCAGTTTCAATGTTTTGCATTTCAGCATTATAATCTTCTTTATCTTTTGTATCATACATACCTTTACCAAGAGTACTAGCAGTTTTGTTTTTCTGTTCATTTAATGAAGCTTCTACTTCATCTAACTCATTAAATGTATTATCTACTTGTTCATCTTTTTTATTCATTGCACGAGCTAATGCTTGTAAAGGAAATTTAAATGAATAATCAATGTCTTTTGGCCTTGCTGTTTTGAAAAATCTTCCCATGGTTATAAATTTAAAATCCTAAATTAGACATGTAATCTTCATAGTTTCCATATTTTCCAGAACCATATAATTTCATACCAATTTCATCAGATTCAGTTTGATTTATTGTTTTACCTAATTGCTTACCATTGTTTGACATATCTGTTACTACATTGGATATTTCAGATAAATAAGCATCTTTATTTTTTTGATTAATATCATTGGTTCTTTCTTGACCTGACATAATCATGCTATCTCTTTTTAATTGAACATCAGCTTTTTTATTTTTTACATCAATCATAGTATCTTGATAATTCTCATCAATTTTTCTATCTTCAATCATACCACCAATAAAAGTACCCATATCCAAAGCTCTTAAATCATTTACACCTCTTGCTGAGTTTCTATTATTAGATCTTGCTGTATTTTTTGCTAATGTTACACCAGCATGTTGTGAATCTTTAATGCTTCCAGCCATTGATTCAATACTGGCTAATGTGCTTAATGTATCCATAGCATAATTAGCAAATGGATTGTTTTTCTTTTTTTCTTTACTTCCTAAAACCATTCCTAAGTTAGCAAGATTACCAACTGCACCACTAACAGCACCAATAGTATTTCCTGTTGCACCAAAAGATGTCTGTTCCATTTCAGGTATTGAAAATGGAGTTGCTTTTGTGTTCCTAGATTCTAATTTAAATGTATCTTTTTGTAATGGTGTATCAATTTGTTTTACTTCTTTGACTTTTTGTTTTGGTTTTTTATCTGCAACTATTAGTTCAGCCAATGGATTTTTTATTGTATCAGAGTCATTAATTGCAGTACCATCACTATTAGTAATTGCTCTTGCTTTTGAACCAAATAGATCTGTTTCAGCATTCTCATTTATCTTATCCCAAGCTATTTGGTTTCTTTCTGTTTTTGTCAGTGCCATGATATACTATTTTAAGAGTTCATATTCTGTTCAGATTCAATAACATAATTAGTTGTCAATTTTGTATCTGTATTATTGTCAAAGATAAACCTTATTCTTAGATATTTATCTTTGAATCTTTCTAATGTTGACCAATCTTTATTTTTGTTAATAACTGATTCATCAATATATTTGTCAATGAAGATTCCTTCATTTTTAAATGTAAAATCATTTATAAAGAATGGTTTTTCATAATCAATTACCATATCTCTAAAACCATTTATTCTCCAATCTTTCTCTAACTTCTTGATATTTAATTCGCCAGCTACATTTTCAACACTTCCCATCATGTAATTCTCAGTTGGATTTTTATCTATAGCAGTTAATATTAACTCACCACTACATTGTCTGCTATTATAAGCAATCATCTTGTTAAATGTTGTATATCTTTGATCTATGTTGTTTTTTGTGGCTGTTGTTTGTAATAGTATATTATCGTGGATCTTTGTCTCTAATGGATTGCTAATACCTACTATATCTAATATATGAGGTTGTTGTTCACCATAATAATTCAAATATGAACCTTTAACATTGTGAATAGCTAATTCATTATTATAAGTGCTATACAATCTAGTATTATCAAATATATATGTAGTTGGAATATAACTATGAAAACTTATCCATCCATTAGAGAAAGAGAGAGTCCATCCTATATGTTTAAAAAAATCAGAACTAGAAGGATTTATAATCTTTACTAGATATTGATAACATACGTCACCTTCTGGACAAGGAATGCACCAACTGTAATAGAATTCACCAGTATCATTATTATAAAATAACTTTTTAAGTGATGTAGCTGGATTACAATGTTCAGTTGGTAATATTATATTACTAGTACCAATATTACTATTATCAATAACAATAAGATTTGCTTCACCTTTTTCAGATAATATTAATTCTTTTTTTGTTAATAAAAATCTATTGTTATAATGATCATAACCACTATGAAATCCTGAACCATTTGGGTTTGCTGGATTACTAATGTTGATTAATTTCCCACCTTTTTTAAACAATTGATCTGATAATATAAAATTAGAATTGTTTTTAAACCATTTTGACATACCTAGATCAGATATTTTATTTAATTTAGTACCAGCTTGTGAACTAAATTGTAATAAATATACAACACCTTCATTACTATCAATGAAATATACACCATCTGCTGTTTTTATTGTTGCAAATTTTTGATCACTACCTGCAGCACCAATATTTGAATCTATTATTTTTTTAGGTGTTGAACCAAAGAATCCACCAGTACCAATTAAACTAACAATGTCACCAGTAACTCTTTCTTGGATATTTTCAGGTACAAACCATAAATTGCTTTTAGTATGGGCAAAAAAAGCATTTTTTATAGTAAATATATTTGTAACTTCACCATGCTCACCCGGAATAGTAGTATAATTTAATGGTAAAAAATTAGAAAAACTATCAAAATTTTCTTCTAAGAAACTCTTTTCAGAATAATAAACTCTATTTGGAAAAGTTTCAAGACAATCAGAACAACAATCATAAGTAGTAGGTAATGGAAACCATACTTTTTGTTCATTCATTCTTTGATAGTCTTTATTTATCATATATATTTCAGGTTTTGCTATGATATAGTATTTATAATCATTTTTCCCATTATCCCACATTAAAAATTTCTCAGTAGTATAACTTTTTAAAGCACTAGCAGTATGTGTTGTTAATACACCTGTGAATCCAAATATTGCATCTTGTCTTAATGATATATTAATATCACTTTCTACAAACATACCATAAGCATGTTCTATTGAATTATAAAAAGTATCATCAGTGTCATTCTTCTCATGGTCCAATGATTGATCCCATCCAAGTTTATCCAATGATGTGTTTTCATAATCTTCCATAAAAGTTGTATATGATTCTAATACTATTGTTGCTGCACCACCTACAATTAATGCTCCAATTGTTATAGCCATTAGTGCTACAGCAATTCCAGTAGCAGATCCAAATGAAACTATAGTAACTAATACTGAAACTATAGCAGCAACTACAATAGTTACAACTTTTAATGCATAGTCTAATATCCTAGTACCTTTAGTATTTCCTTGATAATTACCATTGGTTAAGAAATAATGTGATATAAATGTATCACCTCCAAAATTAATATCAGATTGTTCAGTTTGAATATTATTTTTAGTTTGAAAATATTCAATGTTATCAAGGATTGGATGGATATCTTTTTCAACGTTCATTGATATATAATAGAGATGTTTAAATCCACTATTATCATCTCCATCATCTGGTGATATTTTTGCATCAATTCTACCAATACCAACTTTATTATCTAATGAAGTATTATATAATATTCTTTTAGTTCCTTCATCATCAATGGAATAACCTTCCTTTCTTGATACATATGGTAAATATATAATAGGATTTATTTTCCTATTGATATCAGTTTGAGGATGTTCACTAGTTTCATATTTGCTTATTCTACCTGTACCAACCCAATCACTACCATCATTATCAAATACAAAACCAGTACTATCATCATCAACATTTTGAGATATAGGAGTAGTTATGCCTTGATTTGCATTTGTTTTTATATACAACTTTTCAATTTTTATATATGAAGGTTGCACATCAGCATTACTAAATTGATTCTCAGGAGTTAAGAAAAATCTATTAAGTGGATTCCATGATACATCTGCTTGTTTTAATGGTTGATCATCTCTTTTGAAAGGTTCATTTATATTAACAAATCCTAAATATTTATCATTCATCCTAGTTAATCCAGAAAAACCTTTTGATAATATAGTTCTATTTATAGCATCTCTTTTAGCTCTAACAATTTTATAACCAACAATCCCTGTTGGTAATTCAATATTATTAAATTCAATACCAAACAAATTTACGTGACCAAAATCAGTTGAATCAATATCACGTACAGTTTCAAAAGTCATAATACACAAAGGGTTAACAGTAATAGGATTAACATTTGCTACACCATCTATAATATAATGTTTAATATTACTCCATATTGTTGAATTTTCCTCATCAATTACAATATTTGATATTTTACCATTTTCAATTATTTCACCATAGAAATCTGTATCTTGACCAAAAATACCTTCTAAAATTTTTACATCAATTGTCTGTGACTTATCTACAGGAACACCACCATCAATTGTAACGTTATATGCTACTTTTAATGTACCAGATATTTCTTCAATACCAATAAGTTTTTTACCTATTATTACTATTTTATCAGTATCTACTAATTGTAAATCATTACTAATATGATGTGCTAATTCTTGTTTTCTTCTTGCTGGAAATTTGTGATGTCTTATTTTTTGACCTAATAATGGATATTCTGAACCTCTGCTATCATGACCCCAATAGTCACTATTGGAACTACATTCATTTCTAGATGTATAATCTCCAATTTGCATTTCCCAAAAAGCCATATCACCTTTACCATATTCATTAGGTAATGAAGCAGTATCATGTACTCTCCATTTTTCAATATCTCCTTCACCTGCAAAAGAACTATTATCATCATTGGCTACATAGTCTCTTTCATTTTCTTTTTCAGGTCTTCCGGGTATATGATAAGCTGGTGTTTCAACCCCATCATCAAATATATAAACAATACCAAAAGCATATACTTCACCACCCATATAACTTATTTTTTCAAAATAAGATTTTGGATTTTTTGGATCACCTAATTCATTAGAGTTATAAGTTTCTACTTGTTTAATAGTATATTGTGATGATATTTTTGATGCAAATGCTTGTAAACCACAATAATTTTTTTGAGAACTTTTTATGTTTGCTAATATTAATCTATCTTCCGATTGTGCAATGTGTTCAGCAACTCCAATATTTGGTACATTAGGTATTATTGTTTCGATTGCTATTTCAGTGTATCTACTTTCATTACCATCATGTACAAATTTTGTATTTCTAGTTAATATGTTACTAGATTCTAATACTCTTGTTGGTAAACCTGTATTGGAAGTTGATTCAATTACTGCAATCCTATAGTATATGTATGATTCATTTAAGTTTCCAAGAGTTAATACAATCCTTTTATTACTAGGATTTTCACCAAAGGCATTATTCAAGAGGTCTGTAGTGTCTTCAACTTTATTTATTGAACCTTGAATACCATCATAGTTACCATTACCTATATGATTAAATATTGGAACTAATTGAGATGTAGTTAACCAAGGTGTTGAATTACCATTTTCATCAACATATTTGATTGCAAAATTATAAGTACCTGATTTTAAACTCCCACCATCCAATACTTCAACATCATCAAATGTTGGGAAAGTAGTGGAGCTTTTTATCAATTTTAAATTTAAATATTTTATTTCATTTAAAACTAATGTTGGTGGTTGTCCGGGTCTATCATTGCTTAACCATGTATTATAACTTTCTTCCCATTCATTATATAAATCAGAATTATAGTTTTCTGAATAGTTAATAGTTTTTACATCATTAATACCATCAACCCAATAGATTGTTTTCTCACAACCATTCCTTAATCTATATTCCCCTGTTATTTGATGTTTAATATCAAACTTAAATATTGAATTATCAGCATCATATAAAAAAATATCAATACCAGTTTTAACACCCATTTTACCAACAAAACTACTATTATTACCTGTTTGATGATTGGTAATACCAAATACTGCATGTTCATTATCATCAATGTATATTTTTCCTATTATGATAAAATCTTTAATATTCTCATCATAATAAGCAGGATTAACATTAATAGATAATGAGTCAAATGTTGTTGTACCTTCTTCTGTAGTAATAGTATTTTTATCACCATTACTAGATTCATTTACAGCATTTAAAGCAAATCTATATGTACCTTTTGGTTGGTTTAAAGGTGACACATCAGTATTTAAACCAACCACTGGTTTCTGGATTGTTAAGTCGATATTTTTTTCCATGATTATCTTCTTGTGTTAAGAATATTTTTTACTTCCCTGTTGTTAGAATTACCAAAGTAATTATCATAAAGATTTCTTCTTGGTATTAATCTTACCATTTGATCTGCTAAGTCTTCCATTTCATCAATACCTTTTGGTATTAATTCACTATTAGATGCTTGTTTTACATACCATTCCCAATCAGACTGTGCAACATCAAGTCTACCTTTTGCACCAGTATTACCACCTAAGAATTCTCTCTTAGCATATTTCATTGAAATATATGATATAATAGCTGTAGTAAAAGAAATATTATCTGGGGTCATTGGTAAGCCTTGTTCATCTAATACATTTCTTGTGTAAGCTATTGCTACTAATCCTTTTTCAAAATTAAACCTTAATACTTTACCTTTTATAATTGAGTATTCAAATTTTAAAGTGTTGTATATACCATTTGTTCCAACATCAGAACCATCTTCTGAACAAACCAAAGTATTGAAAAAATGATGATTAGATAATCTAACTGGTTCATAATCTCTTTGGTATTGACTTGTATCTCTCCATTGATCATATTCCCATCTTAAATCATAATATGGTCTATAATAAGCCACATTATAATCATCATATGGTGCGCCATTACAGTCAATATACACAGGATAGTCAGGTTTAGAGTTATCTAATATTTCATCATTATTTGATTTTACTGGTTCAGTATTAGATTCAAGTTTTGTATTCTTTGCTATTTGTGTTATTATATGTAAATTAGCAGGTACATCACATTGATAGTTATTAACTTTTATAAAAGCTACAGACTCTTCAGTTGCTTTTAAAGCATTAATAAATTGTAATGCTTCACCTGTCCATTCAATAATGTCAGATTCACTTACGTTCATATGTGATAAATCTCTACTTACTTTTGTAAAAATTCTTTCAATTGAAACAAATTCCATAATATTAATTTTTAAAAATGATCAGCTAATGTTTTTTCAATTTCTTCTAAAGGATTTTCTTTCGAGAAATGCTTTTTTTGGTCATGAAACCACTCACCTTCTTTATTAGTACCTTCTTCTGTTCTGATGATTAAAAAACCATTTTCAATTTCTTCAACACTGGTTCTTTTATCAATATTTTCTTTAGTTTTGTTAGTTATTTTTGTTTCCATGATTTTCTCTTTCTATTTTTTCAGTTCTTTTTCTTTTCTTTTCATCAATATAATATTGATTTTTATCATAATCAACAGGTTTAAATATTCTGTATTCAAAACCATCTAATATTCTTTTCCATAAACTTCTAGCATTCTTTCTAGTTATTTTAAATACAAATAAAGATTTATTATTCATATTAGTATAAGTATTTAACCAAAAGAACTTATATCTGTTACCATTGCTATGCTCATTAAAATGATAAATTCTAGTTTTCTTCTCTTTAGCTGCAGCATCCTTTTCCCATAATGCAATTGTAGCTTTCCAATTTGTTGCAGCACCTTTTATTTTACCTTCATCATCTACTTTTATGATTTGTTTTCTTCCAGCAACTAATATTGTTCCTGTTTTAGATGGTAGATCTACTTCTTTACCATTTAATATTTTTTTTGAAATGAATTTCATAAAACCTTCTGTGATTTTTAAATATTCATCTTTTGATATTTCAACAGGACAGTCATCTTTACTGGTGATTAATGTCTTTAATGATATTCTTCTTTTATATGTTGGCATTAGTTGTCAGTTGTGTCATTAGTAATATCTTCTTTCATTTTTATAAATTCACCAACTAATTCAGTTGATGTTAATCCTATAATCCTATCAGTTAGATTAGGAGGTGTATAAAAATCAATTTGTTGGTAATTTGAAGTTTGTTCACCATTACATATTTGTGATTTGATTTCGATTTGTATAGGGTCCTCCCATACAGCACCTATTCCAAGCTTTTTTATTTTTGAATTTACAGTTTTTAAGAATCTATTTTTTAAATAATAAAATTCACTTTTACCAGTATATTTATTTCCTGCTATATTTCTGACATCACTAAAATTGATTTTATTAAATGTAATTAATCCATCAACTGATTCCACATCTATAATATTATTATCACCAGAAAAAATAAAAACTGGTATTTTTTCTTTTGAGATAGTTGATTTACAAGTAGCACTTTTACCACATGGTAAATTAGATGCTGATGTCATATCAATATACAATGTTTGTTTTGTATAGTCATTAAAATTTCTATTTTTTCTGTAATCTTCAATTAGTATTTGCGACCTAATAGTTAATAATTTATTATAAATATGCCTACTAGATAACCTAGAATCATCAGATTGTATACCTTTTGAATATAAACTTTGTACTCTTTGTATTACTTCACCTATTACCATTTGTGTACCTTTCTTAATGAATTAGTATAATCTTTTAACTTATATAATTTATAACCATTATCTGTCAAATATACAATAATTCTATCTTCTATTTCAAATCCATATTCTTCTAACAATATTTGATAAAAAGATAATTGTAATGCATAATGATTATATGGCATATCAAGCAAATGTTTGTATGGAGCATACATTCTTTTACCTCTAAAATTTTTAAATAAATCTTTATTAGTTTTGTAATCTGCTATGATTAATTTATTTGTTCTTGTATTATATAACATTATATCAGCTGTACCAGCATATCCTTTTTTTATTGAATACATTTGTAATTCAAAACTAACAGGTATTATATAAGATGGTAAATCATTCCAATATTGAACAGCAGATCTTTCATGTCCATTAGAAGGAAGAGGTGAATTTAAAAATGTAAAGTATCTAGTAATAGAATATTCTTCACCAAAGTTATGTACATCTGTTCCAAAATCTGCTCTTTCTTTGGCATATCTTGCCCACTCATCAATAAATATTTGTGGATCAATACCTTCTCTTTTACCTTTTTTAGTAGCTATCCTAACAGTATCAAATGGTTCATAGAAATTCTTAATCATATTAGATGTAGGGGTCAGAACTTGACCACCTACACTATAAGTATGAGTTTCATCTACAAAATTTAAATCCAAAAAACAATTTTTCAATCTTTCTTTCATAATACAAAAATAATTAAAATTATGTTCACATTAATATGAACAATAGTTTATTTCCATTCTCTCATAATAAGATTAGATGTCATATATTGAATTACTTCGCTTGGTCCACCTTTATTTACAATTGATGGTACAAACATTAGGATAGAAAAGAATTCTTCCGGTGCTAAAGTAATTACACTATCTATAGATGCATATCCACCACCTATCATGAAAGATCCACCACCTCTAATTGTTGGTATTCCTGATATAAAATTACCTATTGCAAAACCAAGAAATACTGGTTGTACAATATTGTCAGCAGCATAAGATAATTTACCAGTTACATCGAAATGTAATTGATAATGTGTTGTCACACCTCCTACTTCTGGTCCATAAATTAAACCTGTTGCTTGATCAGGATATTTAATACCTACAGTTTTATTAGCATCAAGTTGCATAGTAGTTGATACTTTAAACCATGCATCAAAATTAGTAACTGGTATTGTTGTTCTATTTTGAGTTAAATGAATTCTAGCAACTTTTGGTTCAATTGCTGCATTTAATTGTATATCATCATTTGCTGTTTTAACCATTGGGTTACCATTCTCATCAATGTAATATATACCATGTCCTTCAGCCACAGAACCTACAGCATTCCTATTAACATAACCTTGTTCTCTTAATTTATATACTTTTGTATTTTCCATGATTATTAGATTAATATTTCTGAGATTAAAACTTTTATTTTCTTATCTGCTAATGGTGGTATTGTAAATACTACTCTAACAGTATTATTAAATTTTAAGATTTCTGCTTCTATTTCTGTATCAGGTATAGATGAAGTGCTTGAATTATCTTGTGATATTACTACATTTAGATCTCTAGTATTCCAATTATGGGTTATACCAAACTCAAATGATACCCCATCACCAATAATTGTTGATTTTTTAGT
>JQIA01000084.1_pt1 | contig 39672 bp, 50 predicted proteins | sample 811431 | NCBI WGS metagenome assembly JQIA01 (sample SAMN02998118, study PRJNA258478) | marine sediment metagenome | biome: marine; feature: seafloor; material: sediment; isolation source: oil-polluted sediment collected from 3 locations (0.5 km, 0.7 km and 0.9 km)... | place: USA: Gulf of Mexico ...
TGGTGTATATTAGTAATTACTGAAGCGAAACAAATAAATAATCAAACGGAGAAAGATTATGACTAAGAGAGAGCAAATAAAAACAGCTGAGAGAATTCAAGACGTACTTGTTCAGATTGGTGATACTTCAGATCTGAACAAGACAGAAGAGAAGAAGATTGAAGACGGAAGCATACCGGAAGGCCAGTTTTACAACGTAACGCTGTTAATGACTGACTCTGTAACAGGAAAGAAAGTAGAAAGAGTTATCGACAAGAACAACGCATTTTCAAACGGAAAAGTATGCTGGGAGTTGAAGGGGGTCGAGGAGCAGAGGACGAATATTGAAAGGTGGATACGTGAGCGCGGAAACGACCAACACGAAATGAAACTTGTTCTCGACAGCTGGTTTTTCTGTCCGTGAAACTGAATTCCTCCACCCTCTACAGTAGCAACCGTTCCTGATTGAGGTTATAGAGTAATCAAACAAAACTTCCCCGGAAAGAATTTTCCGGGGAGCAATAGGCAAACGGAGAAACGAATGAATCTTTTGAAGGCGGCACTGATCACCATCGGTATTATATTCCTGACTGTTTCAGCTCAAGCAGCCGTGAGCGAGCAAGATAAAATAAAAACCTATGCTGAATGTTTGCAATGGGTTAATGATTATTTCAGGGTCACCGAAGAGCAAACCGGTAGAAACCTTTCCGAGGAGCACAAGAAAAGAAACAGGATACTGAACTGCGGGAAAAATAAGGAAGATTGGGAGAAAAATATCTTTCCTTATTATACCTATCAATAATTAACGAACAAATCAATCCTCATCGCCGCCTTGATCCTCACTCAGGAAATAGGCGGTTTTTCTTTTTGAATCATCAAGGGCAATCTCTCCGCGTTTTTGCAGAACCTCTATAACTCTTCTTGAGTGCTCAGGTTGCCAATCCTTCAGGGTAGGCCTACAATTCAAGAGGGTTCTGAATGTGGGCCTTCTCTTTCTCTGCATTGCCGCCTTAATCGCATCCTTGAAAACTCTGCATGATTTATGAAAATCACCCGTTGTTATATTTTTCAACAGTACGTTTATTTTCCACTGTGCAAGCATGTCGGCAACCTCTGAGCCCCATTGTATGGAATCCTCATGTAATGGCTCGAACAGTCCACTGTGCCCGTTTTTTGACGCATGGTGGATCATGGCGTACTTCATGCTTGCCTCATACCTCCGGCCTAAAACCCCCCCGATTGCATCCGTTTCCGCCTCAAAATCATCATCCTGCACCTGATAAGACCAATTCTCAATAAATTTTTCTGCCCCTGCGGTAACATCAAGAGGAGCGGGGACGCTAAAATATGACGATAAGTCATTGGTTTGCTGTTTTGCCTGGAAGAGCTCTATTATCGGATTGATGAAAAAATCAATATCGACTTGTTTCTTTATTGGCTTCTTGCTTCTCCTTAATTTCTTTGAATTTGCCCACACGTCTATTCGTTGCATCATGCCGGTTTCAAAATCTTCTTCCGAAAATGAATCGTAAATCTTTGGGGTTGCGTTACCCGTTACTGACACGCAAGGGTTTTTAATGACTATTGATTTTTTTGCATCTGCGTATGGTTTATCATAAATATCACCGGTTAAAGAAAAAAGCTCCATCAAGGTGTCTTTCCTCCCGTCGTTGATAGGATCGAATTTTTGCGTTGAACGGAACCAGGATGTCATCTCGTCAATGACGACTAGCATCGTGGGGTTATCGCCTCTTTCGGCAAGGCTCCTCAATAATGCCGGGCCGCTTGCTATATTCGATGGTCCGTAAAAACCTTGCGCTCTATCGTAAAGTTGTTTCTTTATCGCGGCATCAGAGGCTGATTTCCCGCCGTTGTTGGGGCCGATCTTGAGCATGTATAAATTAGGCCAATATCCATAGAGTGTTATTTTTCCAGATATCGCCCTTGCTATTGTACTGAGCACGACAGGTAAATTATAATGCGCAATATCCGGACAACCTGAATCTCTCAGCGCCTGCATTCCTGTGCTGATCAGCCCCCCCGGATCACTAATACTTTCAGATATTATCAAGGAAAGATTATCATTAGACAATTCTTCTCTTGATAATATCTTTATTTCGCTGCTTATTTCTAAACCTGAATTGAAAGGGCATCCTGAACACTCAAAACCGGGAAACCGTAAAGCCTTGATGGCTCCGCAGGAGAAACCATACCCGTTAGCGGCCATTGTTCGGAAGCGAGCGGATATGTTTTCAGCTCGCTTTTCCGAGTTATTTAAAGATGTCGAAGGGTAGCCGTAAATAAAGGTTTCGCATCCACGAAACAAATCAGCCTCTGACCGCTGGCTTGAAACCGCATATGCCGTTAGTTGTATTGCAACATCGTTGTATGTTGATGACGTGCCAAGGGGGCTTGTGATTGTTGATAGGAACTTTATGCAATCCGGCATTGAGATTGCAAGGCGGTCTATCTCGTCCGGGCTCAACGGCTGCTGGTTTTCCAGGATTTTCTGATTCTCTTCGGCTTCTTGCAAGTAGTATTCCAGCTTGTCAGCAAGCCATTCATTTTTATTCGTGCTTTCGGGGGCCCATAGAGGGCCGGGGCCGGAGCATGCTTCCGTGTATTCCTCTTTGGTGAATATCTCCGAAAGGTCATCAAGAGATACTTGTCTTTTGCAAGTTCCGCATTCCCTCATTATATTTGGTTGTCTCCACGGTTTACCTGTGCCCCTGTTATACATAGATAAATCTAACTTCACCTGCAATACGCCTTCTATGTCCTTGGCAAGCCTCTTGTACGCAAGAGGGAGGAGCCTGTGACCACTACTTGTTCCGCAAATCTCAGCTGACAATTCAAGGTGAACCCCCTTTTTTCCAGAAAGAAAAATGCTGAAAGAGCCCTGTAACCCGTACACATCCCCGAAAAAATTAATAATCTTCAAGGCAGATTCGCAAGCCAGCTCTTGAGAGTCAATATCAATAACAAAATCTCCGTATCGAATCGGGTCATTTTTCCCTGTTATTGGAATTTCAGAAAAAAACGGGTAGCTCAGAAACATCTTTTCGGGTGCATTTGAGACAGTTACCCATGATTCAGGCTTGTCTTTTCGTAAGAATTTCGGACTGCTACAGCTATAAGTGAAAAGATTACTATTATCCATTTGTATTATTCCTCCGTTTTAATTTAAAGATATGCTGTCCCTATAGTATATTGATAACGATTTTTAATCAAGATCAAAAAAAAAACGTTGACAGTAAAAAAGAAATCGTGCTATAAATAAAAGGTCAGCAAGAAACTTTTTCTTGAATGCGAAAAAAAAATTGTTGACGATTTATTTTTTAGATGTTAGAGTTTTTTTATCATCAGTTGAGAATAAAAACAAACGGAGAAAAAAATGTTATCAGGTAGAATTTCAAAAACTGCAAACGGTATACGCCGGGCAATATCAAATCAGTTTAAAGTGAAGGCCGGTTCTATTAGTTTTAAATTATGTTGCGCAATCGCAATGAAAGGCGGCAATGAAACAACAGTTATAAACGCAATGAATTACAACGAAGCATTTAAAAATAAAGTGCTCTCTATAAAAACTATTGTAACAAATCTTTTTAAGTATTATATTAATGACAAATTCATATCATTGATATTTGGTGATAATGAAACCCAGATAAGAAAAAGCATCATGTCTCGCTTGGCTATCCATAATGTTTTTTCAATTGCAGTTGAGCCGGTAAGTGCAAAATGAAAGAAACAGAAGATTACTTGAGACAGAAGATATCATTTTCTGTACACAAGATTAAGATGCTTGAAAGAGATTTATCCCTAGAGAGGAAAATTTACAAAGGTTCCACCGACAAACTTGCAGTGCTTAAATGTCCTTTCAGTGTCGGGCAAACCATAAAGAATAAAAGAACAGGTGAGAAAGTATTCATCGAATCAATAAAATTCGGTTGGCTCTTACCCAACACTGCGTGTTTTAAGTTTGCGGGAAGGATAATATATAGAAAGCTCAAGAAGAACGGAGGGCTTTACAAGATCGCCTCGTTTGGTCATGGAAATATATATCACCACCCGGAAAGGTGGGAAATAATAGAGGGTAAACGCAATGCTTAGCAACCTGCTTTATGATATTATTGCATATCACCTCTTGCATATCGAGACCCGTGGAAAGCAAGGAGCGTTGGCAAGCCTGAGAGGGGCAGACCTTGACGGCGTGTCCTTGGCGGGGGAAAATCTTTCGGGGGCTGACTTGACTCTAGCAAGCCTGAAAGGGGCCAATATGGAGGGCGTAGATTTAACCGGTGCGCATTTAAACCGCGCCGACTTAACAGGTGCAAACCTTAGAGATTCAAATCTTGTTTTGGTTAATTTTTCCGGTGCGCGTATGGTTGGGACTGACATCAAAGGATCAAAAACAAGGGGAGCAAGTTTCGTTGGCATAAAAACACAGTCGATAGCTATGCGTAAAATGAGCGCCAAAACTCACGGGTTTTATAAATCATAAGCAATTAATACAGTAATAATATGAATCTTGAGATAAAAAAAATAAGAGAGTTGTCAGCGACGGGCGCAATGTGTTTGATTTACGGTTATTCAGGATGCGGAAAAACCCATTCTGTCAGCACTCTCCCCCATGGGGAAACCCTGATTATAAACTCTGACAGGGGAACAAGAACCCTTGATTCAATAGCGCCTGAAATTGACGTTTGCCACGTCGCCACAATTGAGGAATCGTACTGTATACCGGCGATACTTGAGCCGTATAGATACGTAGTTTTTGATTCCTTGACAGCTTTCGGAGAATTGCTCTTGATACAGTTCAAGAGCGGAAAAACAAAAGACGGTAACAAGATGCATGGTCAGGCTGCCTATGGACGGATGGGTGATTCTGTCATGAAAATGCTCTATCATTTTTCTACTATGCCGCATATCTTCATTATCTTGGCGCAAGATCAGCGAGTTAACTTTGAAGATGCTGGTATTTTTGATTACTGCTACTGTCCCGAGATACCGGGGAAATCATACGCCAGAGGTTTACCTTTTCGTTTCGATTTTGTTTGGCCGATCAGAACAAAATTAATTGAAGACGGAAGCGGGAATGAGATCCAGAGCAGGAGGTTCCAAACAAATATGACCGGAGACGGTCAGTATTTGGCAAAAACAAGAGGGAACGAGCTTGACCTTTACGAGGAAGTTAATTTAACTAATGTTTTCAAGAAGTTAGGATTATAACGATAATCAATATCAAAAAGGAATAAATATTATGAGTTTAGGATCTAGCCATGGACTGGGTGATTTCGTTGCAGGTGTTGACACAGAAGAGGAATCTAAAAAAGATGCCGCCTTTGTTCTTGTTCCTCCTGGCTGGGAGAAAGTGATGTTCAGCGCGGCCACCTTCGCTCCCACGGCCAATAATGACGGAACAAACTTCAGATACCGCCTTGAGCAAACCGGCCAGAAGGAATTTGTACAGAATACGTTCTCGTCGAATGGTGAAAACAAAATTGGAAAGGTTGTAGTGTCGAAAATTGTTCAAGCTATTTTCAAGCCTGCCGAGTTGCAAGACAAGGCCCTTATGGATAGAGGTGCTGCTATTCTTTTTCCTGGAAGAGAGATTGATGCAAAATTCGAGGTTGAAGATTATACTAATGATCAAGGGAAAACATACCCGACAAACAAAATAACTGACTTTGCTCCAGCTGGAACGAAAAGCAAGAAAAAGCAACAACAACCAGCACAGCAACAGCAACAGCCAAATACAGCAGCGAGTAACGCGCAGCCGTGGTAAGCGACCTTGAAAGCTTCCTCCCTATGGCTTCGGCCATAGGGAGGGCTATTGACCTCTTGCATGAAAACAAGGAGAAAATAAGGCCTTTCGGGATAAATGATTTATGGCTCGTGCGTGACTGCCCCCGCAAGGCGTGGTATAAAATGCAATCCTCAAGGGCTATTACTAACTATTCTCAATTAAAAAGAATAGGCAATATCAACAATGAGATAAAGAGGAATGTAAAGACAGATCTTTTTGGAATTGGCCTGACAGTGAAAAACCAAGGGAAAGAAGTCATTGCTCTTGATCCTGAAACGGGCCTGATGATTTCCGGGCGGGCCGATGGGATCCTTGATAATCTGGAAGCCTTGAACATGGGCAGCAAGGATCATCTTCTTTCGATTTCCTCATGCGGAGAAAGGAACGAGTTTACCTCTTTAAAAGAGAAAGGCTTTGAACACTGGCATCTAAAGCACAGGATACAGGTAAGCATTATCGCTCACCTGTTAAAGTTGACGAGAATAATCGTTATTGTTGAGAGTAGGAACGATTCACAAAGATATTACGAGCGGGTCAAAATTGACAAAATCCTTGCAAGAAGAACATTAGAACGATGCTTCACGATCATGAAAATGTCATGTGCCCCGGAGAAAAGAAAGTGTCAGAGCTGTCATCAGTGGGAAGTTAAATGTTGTGAATATAGAGAGGAGTGTTGGTAAAATGGGCACGCGAAAATTTTATCTCAATATTGAAGATATAAGGAAAACAAAGACTGGGATATCTATAGGATATAAACCCGAAGGCATCCCAACCCGTGAATTTATATATCTCGGAAGGCCCCCGAGTGATGATGACATTTCTTTTATTAAAAAAGTATATCAGGCAGGAGCTCTGGACAACAAGGAAGCCGTTAGAAACTTGCTTGAGATTGAATTATGACAACCTGCGTTCATCTTGACGGTACCTTGTGCCGTCATTACAATAAACACAACCCGCCGCAAGCTGTTTGCTCATCTTGTGAGTTTAAGAAGGAAATAGCTGATTGCGGTGGGTTGTATACCTTTGATGACGAATACTGCATGAGGGGGGATCATCCTGATTACAAGTTCTCATGGCGTAAAAAAAAATGTGAAGGTTGCCCCTGGAAGGAAAAATCTTTTCGTTGGCCAGTTTGGATAATCTTTTAAAAATGAGGAGTTGCTGTTGTGCAAATAGAGGAGAGAGAATATCAGGTTGAGGCTCATGAAAAAACCATGCCAGCCCTAATGCAAGGCCTCCCTGTACTGATCCAGAGCCCTACCCGTTCCGGTAAGTCCATAATGATGGCCAAGGTCGTTAGGGACTTAATGAGAATGATTCCCAATTTCAGATGTGTAATCTTGATTGACCGGGAACTCTTAGTTAGACAGTTAGCGCAAACGGTGGCGACGGTTTGCGGGTTCATTCCTGGTATCGCATGCGGTTCTGTGAGCAGTCGAAAAGATTATGGTCAATACTGCACAGTAGCATCAAGACAGACCATAATTAATGATCTTGGCAGGGTTGAGCCTTTCAACTTGATCATCCTTGATGAGGCCCATTTATTAGGTTGTCAGGATGTCGCAAAAAAGCAAACTCAATACGAGACGATAATAACAACGCTTATAGGGTACAATAAGAACACCCGCATGCTTGGGTATACCGCAACCCCTTGGGGCCTCTCATACGGGTTTCTCTATGGCGATAACAACAAAGAAACATGCACCCCATGGTTTTCTGAGTTGACGCATAAAATAACCTATAAAGAATTACTCGACAATAAAAGACTGGCCCCCATGGGCGGAGTAATAATTGAAGATGGAACAGACCTATCTCAAGTGAGTATAACGGCTGGAGAGTTCAATCTCTCCGAGCTTTCAGCTGAAAAATGCAAGCATGTCAAAACTGTTCCGCTGGCAGTTGAAGAGTACGCGGTAGATCATAGTTTTATTATTATTTTTTGCATTGACGTAAAACATATAAACGAGGTTGTTGAAGCTCTGAATGATAAAGGTATACCGGCAACGGCATATCACAGCAAGCAAAAAAAAGCAGCGCAAAAAAAAGCTCTTAACGGGTACAAATCAGGGCTATATCGTTGCATCGTTACCGCTTTAATGTTGGCCATAGGATTTGACCATGCAGCTACCTCCTGTGTTATCTGGCTGAGAGACACGCTTTCTTCTGCTTTTTTCTTACAGGGAATCTGTCGTTGCATGACTTTCCTTCCCGGAAAGAAAGCGTTATTGATAGATATTACCAAGAGCAGCAGAAAGCATTTAAGGTATAAGAACGGTATCTTTGACCTTGACGACCCTATTGTCAAGATTCCGCAAGTCAAGAAAAAAGATAAGGACAGAGGAGACGAAAAGCCAAGAGAGGCACCGTTTAAAATTTGCGAGGGATCAACGAGCCGTGCCCATTCTTGTCAGGAATGCGGAAAGCCTTTTTCTGTAGCTCAGTATAGGCAAGCTATTGATGATAACGAGTCTCAATGCCCTTTCTGTTCTTCCAGGTTGCTGGAAGAACTCACGCTGCTGAGCCTTGCTGACCCCGTGCCATGCAAGTCGAGAATGCACCCCGTGACGATGATCTGTCCTGACTGTGGCTTTGAGTACGAGCAGTTGATTGCAAAGGAATTACCTGCAATGAGGGAAGTCAGTTTTGACGAAATAGCGCCAGACCCTCCTGAGTGGCTTGACGTGGTCGAATTTGAGATTGATATTTACGAAGGGCGCAAGGGAAAGAGGATGCTCAGATTAACGCTCACTCTGAACGAGGAGCGACTGGCCACGGCAAAGAGCAGTAACGCATGGGAGTATATCTGTATTCCTCCTGAGTACGAAGGGAAAGCCGCCTGGTATGGCGAACAAAAATGGGAAAAATATTGCCCTGATTGTGGCTTTCACCCTGAAGATTTAAACTTGTCTCTCTGGACAGCGCAAGAGAGCTTTGACCGACCCATAAAAGTTCTTGCAAGTATAAATAAAAACGGATACTACGAGATTTCAGATATTGAATTTGATAGAGTCGAAGAGACCTTCGAAGACGATTTTGAAGATTTTCAATCATTGTCAGGGGAAGAGTCTTGCGGCGAAGATGTTCCGTTCTGATTTTTTTCTGTGCAAAATTACTTTTTCTGTGCTATAAAAAATAATCGTTAACTGCAAAAAAAAAGAGGAGATAATAACATATGCCTAGAAAAACAGCACTCCAAACAGCCCTTGAGGCTGATGAAAAATCCCTCCTGAGTGAGATAAAAACGCTAACTGATGAAATTCATGTTGTCGAGAGCGACGACATGATCGTAAACAATAAAATGGTCACGTCATCAAGGAAGCGACGACTTAAAACGCTTGTGGAGGCAGCGAAACAGCGAAGAATACGCATTAACAACAATGAAGAACCGGAAATTGTTTTATTGACAGGCAATGACCTTACATTGCAAAAATTTCATACTTTTGCAAAAAGATTTTGCATGATATGTAAAAAACATAAGACAACGAAAAAATCATTACCCTGTTATATAAGGGGCGGGTTGCAGAGGATTTCTGCATACCCACAAGGGCTAGAGAGCGGACGTTTCAAGCAGCCAGCAGAAATAATTAAATATAGAGACGGTGGAATCATATGCACCGCCCTGGTTGAGAAAAAGAAAATATAGACATCTCCACCCGTTGGTGATATAAATACATTTGCAGTAGCTCCGGCGGTTCCGAATCCGCGACCTGGGAACAGGTATCGATTTGTATTTTTTATAAATAATCGGTGCTACCATTTTTTTTAAACGGAGAAAGGTTATGAATAAAAAACAATTCTGCGGCATGGTCACGGTGTGGTCGGTCTCGTTCTTGCTCGGAGGACAGTTTCTTTTTGGTTGCGCCCCCATGAAGGCAGCGCAAGAGCAATGGGGAGCCTCTTCCGTTGCTACCATTCAAGAACAGGGAAAAACAGATAGGGAGTTCCTAGTCCAGCAAGGAAAGTGTAATGATTGCTCGGAAAAAGAAACAACCACCATTGAGGCTCCGGCATCTCTGAATATTCCAACAAAAAAAACAGTCATACAGAAACATACAAGGTTTATTCTCGGGGAAGGGGAAACTACGATTCCAGAGAAAACCATAGAGGAGACAGACCACGCCGCCCTCTCTGTCTTGGTAATGGGAGAAGCGTTAAAAGTCCTTGCTGGGGCACTGAACAAAAACAATAACCTACAGTCTAATAATAATAGTTCTCAACAGCAAAAGAGAATCGTTTATAAAACCGTGCCTCAGCCAAAAGTTGACACCATTTCAGGCATTATCGGGGCAGGCGGTGACGCTGTCGCTAAACAGAGCTGGGTAGGAAATATTTTTCAATGGGGCCTAGTGATGAGCGGCATGAAAGATATTGCCCGCGCTCCGAACTATATCGTGAACAATAGCAATAATCCAGAAACAATCACAGTAAAAACCACAACAGGAGTTGAACAGTAATGGAAATCACGGAAACATCAATCAAGGAGCAGTCTAAAGTTGTTGCAAATTTAGGTGTCGAACTGCAACAACTCGAACAGCAAGGGGTTGCGGGATATCAGAAGCAGCTAAAAAGAATGGAGGATATTGCTTTGTTACGAATAAAGCATGTTGAAGAAACAACAATTTTCAACTACATGGTTACGGCACTAGGGGAAGCGCGGGCAGGGGTAAGGATAAAGGGATTGGTTGTTTCGGATAATACAGGGCAAGCTCCACCGGAAAGCTAAAGCTTTCCATCTTTTTTCTTCTGCCAGAATTCAATGGTTTCATTTATATATAGAATTATTAATTCTGGCGGGACATCCGCCTCGCACGATCTTGTGATAACTTCAAACCAAAGACGCAGAAAGCGCGGCAATTTCCCTGTAAAGTGCTGCGTAGCGTATTCTGATATTTTTCTTTTCTGCGCCGGAGGAATTGTTGTTCCAGTATAATTTTTTGCGCTCACTTTTTACTGTAATCTCTGTAAAGCCGTTCGTTCACCATTTCTAGCATGGTATTTTTCGTCTGTACATGGTCGTCAACTGCTCGAATCTCTCTGATATCATCTTGAAAATGATTCTGAACACCTGCAAGAAATACCCCTGCCGCTCCCACACCTTGACTGATTAACTGTTTTACCATCCCGTCAATAACAATACAAGTTGATTCGTCGTGTTTCTTGAGCACACCCACAACGCTGTCAACTCCTGCCCACCCGTTGCTTTGGATAGCTGGAGCCGCCTGGATAATCGGCTGAAAACCCCTGTCGGATACATACCTGTAAAGCTTCCCGGAGTAATGCCAACGCTCTTTTGCTTCGTTCTCTGCAAATAATTCAAAACCATTGGCGTCCTTTGAGCGGAACCAATAACAAGCGGCCATATAATGGCGACCTGTCGAGTCAAACTTCCCCGCAACCGAACAGATTAAACCTGCTATTTTTTCATCAATCATCTTGTTGTATATTTTAATTTTTTATGAAAAATAGCGACCTAAAAAACAATAGGCCGCTATAGTAGAAAATAATACTAACTTGCCGCCGCTCCTTCTGTGGTCTCAGTTGCCGCCGGTTCTTCTGCTGCTTCCGCTGGCTGAGCAATCGTATCGACTACAGGTCGAGGGCATGGGCCTAAAGTGTCCCCTGGATGCTCCCGAAGGTGGGCTATTGCGGCTTGAGGCGGTAAGAATAAAGACTGTCCATTATGACATATCTCAACAAGCTCACCACCTCCGCCCGGTCAGGCGGGGCGACAAGCAGCCATTGCGGCAGCTACGGCCTGAGCGATCATAGGTGCCATTGCGGCAGCGGTTCCGGCCACGGTAGCGGTAATGTTGTTTGAATCAACAGCGCGGTCTCGCTCGTCCTTCAGGCGGGAAATCTCGTTATCTTTGATCAGTATTTTTGTTTCGCAGCAACACTCCTTCTGCTCCGCCCGAACAGCAGCGATTTCGCGCGTCATTTCAAGGTGCTGCTGTCCTCCGGCTGTTTGCTGCTGAAAGATCATGCCGATCATGTTGGAATTGTTGAACTCTGATCGTAACTGTGCGTTTCCGCCCCGGATACAATCCTTTGCATCGTCAACAGAATGCTGAATAGTAGCGAGACCAGCAAAAGGAGCCCCGGCGATTCCACCATTATTCCAGGCACCACCAACACCAACACCACCACCTACACCACCGTTACCAGCCAGCAAAGACCCTACAGCAATTTCCGTTGCATTCAATGAACTGTCAGACATTTTTTCTTCTCCTGAATTTTCCATTATTAAAATAACTCCTTAAGTTAAAAAGAATAGCTATCGTCTAGCTCCTTTAACTGTAAGCGCAATCCAGGAGGTGATCAATCTATATTACTGTTATGACTGTGCATTTTATCGACAGTTACGGAAGATTGTCGATTTTTTCCCCAAGTGCCTATGTATTCAGGCATGGCAATTGCAGTATGAAAAGCACAAAAAAAACCTACTCAATCAAATGAGTAGGTTTTTGCAAAACAGGAGAAAAAACAATTATTATCTTTCTCTTTTCTCCTGTCTTTTCAACGTGGTATTCAGGCCAGAAATTCGAGCCCCAACAGAATTGAAGGAAGTTGCTGAATTTTTCAATTGCTCGACAACTTCCGTGACCAACCGAACGGCAATTTCCTGGTGATCATTAGTCGGCAATTCTTGCGGCCAGTCGTCCCCGGCATCTTCTACCCTGGTGGCCTGCTCTGGAGACAGTGGCCAGATATTTTCAATATTATCTTCCCACTTGTTTAACCTCCAACGGTGCGGCTCTTCCTCTCCTCTGAAATTCAAGGAATAAAAAATAACCATTCCGGTTCCAGGGCCATTACTTGGAGGAATATATCTTGTGATCTTGATAAGTGATACCTCACCGTTTGCCGGGTCCCTCTTATTCGCCCAGTCAAAACCCCCTCCTCGACCGTCCCCGAAGCGGCCCGACCTGCGATAAGCCTTCCACTCCTTAAACCAAAGAGATAGCCAGCCAAGCGTTGGATTCACACAAAGTGTCATCCATGCCAATACAGCAATCCCTGTAAAGTCTATTCCATTCATACTCACAATCCCCCGTTATCCTGGAGAAACATCCAAGGTAACATTTTCTCTTGGTCCAAATATTGCTGTAAATTTAGCGGCAAGAAGAAGCAATAATACTGCCCATGCTCCCCCTCCTGCTATCCAGAGAACAAAGATTTTTTTTTTAATTCTTCAATATCTTCTTCAGCTTCTTTTTTAAATTCAAGTAATCCATCTATATCCTTGCCTGACTCCGCCATATACTTGACAACAATCAAGTTCATCTTCTGCACTTCTGCCCGAAATTCCTTTATCTCTTCCAGGACTTCAGTCCCGTGCGCTTTGTTACCTGCCGACTCGGAAGGATAGAGGAGGGGCGGGAATAACAATATAAGGGAAAATAAAATTATGACACTTGGTAATATTCTCTTTCTACCGGTTCGAATTCTGGCCCACATGAAGTTATAAGAGTGCTAATAATGATTATTGAGAATAAAAAAAAATCTTCTTCATTATACTTTTCTCCGTTTTTTCTTCTTGTTACGCGTTACTGTACGTGTTTTGGATCGTGACTATACATCCTACATTCTGTAGGATTGTCTGTGCTGCCTGAACATTACGAGACAGCATAGCGCCGCCAGCCGCAAAGCACCCGACCTCCGTTACTTCTGCCGACGCTGGCATATTCTGGGAAAAACCCTGAATAGTCGCCACCGGTCCAACGGCACTCGCTCCGACAACAGCAAAGCGGCCCACCGTTGCCACTTCAGCTTCCATAGCAGTATCCCCCAATGCCGCCGCCGTGGTCCCTGTTCCGATTCCTATCTCCGCAGCAGATGCCGCGTCGTCTGCTGCCATCTGGGCAAGCCCACCATTAGTCTTCATTCTTCCCTGCCTCCCTGCATTTATTTAACAACTCTTTAGGCACTAGGCCAAGCGAAACCCCTTTCTTGTCCACATATACCCCTTTTTCGATATCAACAAGATCAATCGTTATTTTTTGCTTCATGTTAGATTTTGACTTAACAACAGCCCCTTTCCCTCTTGCTCCTACAGCTTGCTTCATGGAGAACTCATCCTTTATGTTAATAAATATTATTCAATAAATAATACTACCTAATTATGATATTTTCAAGCACTTTAAAGTAACTCTTGTTACTAGGTTGTTTTTTCCGCGACCATATTCGCAATAACTTGATATCACTTTGCAAAACTTAGATGTCTCACCGTCCAGGAAATCCGGCAAAGTGAGCACGTCCCCCTTTTCAGGTTCGATCATCCAGATAATACCCTCAAACGTGAGCACGGTTAAATTTTTATTTTTATACGAAAGAATAAAATTACCAGCCTCACTAACTGCCGCCCCCGATGATACAAGGTCAAGGTTTAATTCGGGCTCGTCGTATCCGGTCCCGGCCTTGAAAGTTCCTTCGTAAATTCCTGTTTTGTTATTTTTATCATAATTTATAACTATGTTTTTTATTATATTTTCAGATCCTGTTGTTTCATAGCCACGTTTTTTTATTATCAGCGAGCTATTATCATAAGTCGCTTTATTAGTTAAGTCTTGGTCAGTTATGTAATTGAGTAGTTTTATTTTCCCCTGATTATATTTCGGACGCGCAAAACCTTCTTTCAAAATGACCCGGTACGCCTCTTGCAATGAGAGATTACCACTTAATAGCCCGTTTAAAAAATGACCCCTTGCTGAATATTCAGCCGACCTGTCAATGAAATCTTGAGCGTGGATAAAGTCAGAATATGACGTGTAACCCTGGATCAGATACTTTATCTGATCGGCTGGAGTGGGATTGGCCCCATTGATAGAGGTAGCGTTACAGGTTAAATCAGAAGTGTATGAAACATTTATATTGTCAAGATTACTACCAGTATACGAGAGAGGCCACTGAAGACCACCGGAAAATTCAAAACCCGCCGACCCACTTGATATTTCACCATCAAGCCCGGTCAGTTTGACTTCTATTTTTATCTCTGCATTCATCAATTCCAGCCAAGACGAGGGAGAAATGTTGATATCTTCGTCTAACTCTTCACCGTCAACGAGCTGATAACTTGCTATCTCTACGTTATTCTCGTAAACCTTCAGTGCCCCATCAGCCTTGTTTCCGGTGTTGCGAATCGTTCCTTTTAGGTTAATTTTTGCAGAGGTGAAAATTCCCTTGCTGGAAAGGTTTTTACCGAACTTGCTTGATATCCAGGCGGACGGCTCTGATACTTTGTATCGATAAAATATAACCCCGCCGTAGTAGGTGTTTTTCCCAGTGTAACCACCGAGTCGCACGAATGCATACGGGTCCGACCCGCTGCCCTTTTCAAGGCAAGTTATAACGAGCTTCATTCTTTCGTTTGGTTCAAAAAGTGGCAACTCATCCCCAAGGAACCAGTCTGTTATCCCTTCGTCTATCTTTTTTCCCTGGATCGACGACCCCCCATCGTGAGACATCCATAGTATTTCAACCTCCATCCCCGTAGAGAAAACTTTAAAAAACTGCAACTTGTATCTCATGTAAGATGTCTCGGCAAGGGGGCAATAAAACGACAGCCATGTATTAACGTAATCGTAATACTCCCCCGACTCATCAGGAAGCGCAGGCTCTATCATTACCCACGCCTTGTCACCTGCTTCTGCGGTTGAATTTATCCTTATCTCTCTCCATGCTTCACGCTCTATAGGGTCGCCATGGTTTTGTGATACTGAAAAGTTCCCTGTCTCTGTTAAATTTTTACTGCCAGCATAGGTTGGGCCGTCTCCGGGCATTGAAGGCAGGTATAAGGGGGCCTCATTCGATTTTGTTTCTGTTCCGGTAGCCTGGGAAAACGAGCGGAATTCTATTTTTATCTCTGCTTTTCCGTCCTTTTTGTTTATATCTGGATACCAATAAGTGCTGGTATCAATTGATTTGTTCGGAATGGCACCATAAAACACATTGTCAGTAATACTAAGATCCTGATCTTCAAAGAGATATGGAAGCCGGTCAGGGAATCCCACTCGGGCCGGATTCCCCTCCGGCATAAAGATTGCGTTTTGGCCGCTGTATTCCTCCCCCCCGGAAGACAGCCCCGAAAGTGACGATACAGGGCCAGCGCATACACCGTACCAGTAAACAGCGCCCAAGGGGAATACGCCGCTTCCTGAACGGTGATCCTGTCCATCTGTAAGGGCAACTGCTCTCGCAGATATGTAAAAAGATGTAGCAGATTTTGAACTATATTGAAGTTTTTCACCGTTAATGGTAACTATTCCTGAAGGTGAGAAACCACTTGTGTTTTCCGCCCCGATTACACCTGTGTAATCCTCTTTAAGTTCTTCGGTCAGTACCGTATGCGGCGGGTTGCTGTCCAGGTAGACAAGAGGTACGCCTTCCGCTTTCCCAACCGGAATAGGAAAAACCTGCTCACCCACTGCTTTGTTCCAGAGCTTAGGATTTTCTGTAACCAGACAGGAAACACAATCAAAAGAGAATAACATCGAATCCTCTTTTAACTGTATAGGATCTTGGCAAAAAAGAGTATCAATAAGAACGGGCTGGCTCGTCATTCCTATGAACCAGCGATAGAATTCAATCCTCTTGTTATGGACTCCCTCCCTGATAAGAGGATCTATTATTGATTTACTTTCGTCCGATCTTACCAGGGTGATTCTTTGTGTTTTCGTTTCCAGGTTTCCGGGATTTAAAAAAGAATTGACATCCCCGCCCGGTTTCTCCTCCCCGAATGATTCAACGAAAGGAAAATATTCCCGCCCGAGTTGAGATTCTATCCCGCTTGGTAACCTGAAATCAGATAGATAAATATCTCCAAGGTCCATCTTTAAAACAGCAAGAATTACCTCTTGCACATTATTCTTATTAAGCTCTGTTATAAAATCAGCCGGTAGGTTTTCAAGCATTTTCTTTTTTTATTGAAAATGATACGTTATATGTTTGTGCTTCCTGGCCTTTTACTATCTTGATCGTATCTTCGCTATCGTAGTTTATTCTTTTGTCGGTGAATCTGCACAGGTAGCTCGTCCCGTCATCCTCTTCAATGAGGAAACTTTCGGAAATTCCATTAACTTGATTTAAATGGAAATCAAGCAACAAGGCAAGCCTTTCTTCTATTATCCCCGAAAATTTAAACGTCCTTGAGTCTGTAGCTACTGGCCATGTTTGAGAGAAAGTGGAACCGTTGCCGGTCATAACAGAGGCCTGAATTTTCCCTGTTACTCCTGAAAAACTTGTAGTATTTCCAATGTCAATGACTGTTTGATCTTTTGTTAATATCATTTTCTCAATGTCATCCTTTCGAGGTCGCTCTGGATATCAACAACATCATCACGGCCCATGCCTTTAAAAGACATGTTAAAATTGTTATTGACAGTTCCCATCTGCTCCCCTCTTGCCGAACCTCTTCCCCCTTCTTCGAGTTGAGATGTATTCTTATTAAGGGCGGCGCGGTTGGCTTCGGTTGAATTCATGAAATTATTGATAGTCTTTTCCATCTGTAAAGCAAACTTTTTAGACTCAAGGTCCTGGATTTGCTCCTGACCCATCGTCTTATCTCTCGCTTGCCTGTTTACTCCGGTAAAATCAGATTGTTTTCCAAAAATAATATCATTCATCCTTGATATTATTTCCTCTTCTTCTTTTAACTTCTCAATTTTACGATCAATTGACGCTATGTCATTGGTTGCAGTTGCCTCAAAAGTTTTAGAGGCTGACCAAGCAGCGCGGGCAATATCTCCCTGTGTTTTCTCTAATTCTTGAGCAGAAGAGGAAACAGCCTCGTTTGCTTCGGCGATTTTTCCAATGGATGCCGCCGCCGCCTCTGCTGCTTTTGGGATTTTTTTTATTTTTTTCGCTGTTTTCTCTGCGGTTTTCCCGGTTTTATCAATTTCCTCTTCGAGTTCTTTTACTTCTTTTTTTAAGGTTTTTTCAGCGGCTTCAGCGGTCATTAAAGACGCGATAGCCTTCGCCGCTGCTTCTGATGCCGGGTCAAGGCTCTTCATTAATTTTTTGAGCCCGGATATCTCCCGTTTAAGTATTTCGAGTGCAGCTTTCGAATCAACAAGCTTTTCAAATTTTCCCGAAACATCAGGAATGCTTGTCATACTATTATATATGTCATCAAGTATTTTTTGAGCGTCTGAAATACCTTCGTTACTCTCTCCAATCGTGGCCACAGAAGCAGCGTACTGTATTGCTGCCTGCTGCCCGGTTATCAATTCGCCGTTGACATCCCGTAACAAGTCGGCCCCGTTTGAGAGGGCCTGAGTCCATACGCCATCAAGAGAGACCACCACCTGTTCGAGCTGGCCCGTGCTTGCCGTGGCTTGGTCTGTAGCGTTCGCCACGCCCTGAGCGCCTTGCTCTACAGTCTCTTTTATGTTCCTCCAAACCCCATTGACCAGCTCAAGCTGTGGAACAGTTTCAACTATTTCAGCTCTCTGTTGCTTTAATAGCCATATCTGGGATTCCAAAGCCGCCGCCGCCTCTGGATCAGCGTTAATGGTTATTTTTCCATCAAGAGTCGTTTGCTTTATTTCTTTTAATGCGCCGTCAAGATCTTTTATTTGTTGCTCGGTGGAAACTATTGATTTCTGTTTTACAAGTTGCTTTTCAAGCTCAATGAATTCAATACCAAGAGCCTTTACAGCTTCCGGGTTAGTATCTATATTTAATACATACTCCTTATTGATATCTTGTATTCTTCTTTCTATTTCATCTATCTTTTTTAGAGCTGGCTTATTTTCCGCGTTTATATCAACAGCAATTCTAGTACTGTTGATTTCCTCCATTTTGGATATGAAGTTTTCAGCTTTTTCTTTTGCCTTATCAAGTTCTTCAGATGTTTTTTCAATACCTTCTGGCGGCTCAATTTCTTTGTTTGCCGCACCGGCTGCCAGAATACTTGCTCTGTATCCAGCGAATTTTGTTGTTACAGAGTCAAGGCGTTTTTCACTCCTGCCTAATGATCCATCGGCTTCCTTTGCAAATTGCTCTATGTCTTTTCGCCAATCCTTAAGAGGATTACTGTCTATCGCTCCAATTGCTTCCAGCCCCCCGGCCACAAGCTCTATGCCTCTATATAGTGGTGTAAATTTTGCGCCGAAAGCAACGAGTCCACTTAGCCCATCGATAGCAATGTCGGCAGCATTCGCCACGCTAGTTAACGAGATCGCTATAAAAGAAACGGGATCAATGATGTTGAGTGCAAATGTTTTCGATTGCGATAATTCACGGTTAAAAGCCGTAATGTCTTCGGCAATATCTTGTATCACCGGGGCCAGGCTTTCCCCGATTGCAATGGAAACTGCTTCGGTCGCCGAACCTAAAGACCTGAGAGCACCGCCTAAACCTTCCTCTTGAAATTCAGCTGTTTTTCTGGTTACATCATCAAGGCTCTTCAGCTCCCCGTAAAGAGTCCTTATCCTGTCCGCAGAAGAGGAAGCGGCAAGGCCTGCGGTTGCGGTATAAGCGCCAAAAAGTCTATAAGAGTCTACGAGATCAATGTTTTTCTTCTGGAGCTGCTCAAGAATTGGAATGAGCCCGACAAAGTTCCCGAGAGAATCATGAACAGTTAGGTTTAACCGGTCCTGTGCTGCTGCCTGCGAGGCCGTAGGGGCCTGCAAGGCGATAAGCATGCGCTTGTAGGCGTTGCCAGCTTCTCCACCCGCGAAGGCGTTATCCGCAAGGGCACCGATAACAGCAGATGCAGATTCAAGTTCCTCTCGGCTCCCCTTGGCAGCCGGGGCGGCATACTTGAAAGCATCTCCAAGGTAAATGACGTTCGCGCCTGACTTTTGAGAGGTCGCGGTGAGAACATCGTTTATATCATTTAGATCCTTAACTTCTTTACCGAAGCCCCTTAGAACTCCAGTTGCCACGCTAGTGGCATCGGCAAGGGCGATTTGATTCGCAGCTGCAAGACTGAGAACTTCCGGCATTGCTGCAATTGCCTGAGTGACATCAAAGCCACGTTGAGCAAGAAGGGTGAGCGCTTCCGCAGATTCGGAAGCAGCATATCTCGTGCTTGCGCCTGCTTCTTTTGCGGCATCGGCAAGAGCAATAAATTCTGATGCTGTCGCCCCTGCCGTTGCCGCTGCCATTCTGACTTGATCGTCAAAATCAGCAAAAGTTTTCACCGAAACAGTTGCAATTGCAGCAATCGCGGCACTTGCAACTGCGGAAGCCGCCGTGGCAGCTTTAGCAATTCCGCTGAAGCCTTTTTTTGCTGATTTAGTCAGCTTTCCGGTAGCTTTTGCCCCGCGATCGGTAGCATCCTCGTACTGCCTTATCCCTTTTACGCTACCGGTTGCATCTATGTCGAGATAGATCTGTGGCATTAGGTTTCCGAGTCGTGACTTATTGAGGTTTTATTTATAATAAAATGTTTCACGTGAAACATTTTATCTTTCGTCGAAGCGGTCAACCTGGAAACGACATTTATAATCATCGTTATACGATCCGGTAAAATTTGCCGTCTGGATGATTGACCCTGTTTTTCTCGGGGCGTCATTGTCGGTCAGCAGTGCCCTGGGAATACAAAAAGCGTAACTTAATCCCTCATCTCCAGGGATAGCCAAGTCGAGAGAGAACGGCGTTGAGTCTCGTAACCACTCATAAAACTGACTATCTTCAAACCCGATAGAAATGGTTCCGGTTAATCCAGCTTTACCAGGATCGAGGCCGCAAGCTCCGAGGACGAACACACCTTTTCTCTCGGTGAGTTCGCGGGTCATTGACCAAGAAACAGACTGAACAAGACACCCGGCCACCTGTCCGACTCCATTGATACTGATCGTCCCGGCGTCGGTAGCGGTGGTGAAAACTTTGTACTGCGTAGGCGTTACCAGTGATTCGCCTGAGTATTGTTCATTGTTCGTTTTTAGCTCTCCGCCCATCCCCTGAATGTTATATGTATATTTCATCTCGCTCTCAACTTCAAACGAGTAATCGACAGAGTTCGGCTTGCACCCTATGAAATAATCACGCAAATCAATGTCATCCTGATGCGCCTGGAAAACTACAGGTGTTTCTGTTTTTCCATTCCTGATCATCTCGCCGCAAATCGTACCGGCAGCTATTGATTCCGCAAGGGCCGGTTTCGGGTTCAAGACAAAAGACGAGCCGTCATCAGGGCCGGTCAAAGTGAAAATCCCGTCTGTGCTGGTTGTTCCTGTAATCTTTACTTTTTGCTTATTTTTTATTTGATCCGGTGTGGTAGCCATTCCGGACAAGTCAAGAGCCCCTGTAGACTGGTTATAGGTTGCCCCTGAAAGGTCGAGCTTCTTGTTTGCTGAATGGATCTTGTTCCATTCAGCCGCATACATTCCCGCCTTAATCAGGGGATCCTCTGGCCCTGAGAACAGAGGGCTGAACGGGATAGGAATGCCGCCCGTAACATCCAGGCCTATTACAGACGGGTCGCCGACGCCACCGTCTGGTTTTGGAACGGTTGACTCTTTTGTTTTGAGAGCAGATTTCAGGGAATCACCCGCCTCAAGGTCAAAGGGGATTACGGTAAAAACAGGATTTTCCGGCACCAACTTTGGCGTCTCCGCATCCTGAATACAAAAGCTTATTTGTGCATTTTCGCCAGTCGCGCCCATAGTTAAACCTCTTCACATCCTTGATAATTAAAATCAATAACAACGTTTCTTTGATACCATTCTGGTCGTTTCCCGATCCTCTTAGTTATACCTTTCCCGCATTCAAGTGGGCCATTTGTCCAGAACGACATGATATTTTTTAACTCTTCACAAAATCTTGAAATTCTCGCTGTCCCTTCTTTAAGGGGGACAAAAACAGAAATGAGAATAAAACCTGTTGCGTTTACTTTCCTTCTTGATACTCCTTCCTGTTTAAAAATTCCAGCTGATTGAGTTGAGGATATTTCAATCTGCGGTCGAATGTACGCGACACCGCTTTTTCTTGTAAAAAGTTCATTCTCAAATTCAACAGGCGTTTCAGTCCATTTTTTCTTGAGTCTATCCTTTATAGAGTTTTCAATAAAAATATCCATTATCAACTAAATGTCATATTTTTTCTTGTTTAATGCTTTATATAATTCTTCCGCTTGCTTATATAATTTTTGCTGAGTCGGTTTTACCATTGGTTGCGCTTCCATATCAGGAGTGCCCTCTTCAAGAAATTTTATATATGCAGTATTATTGAACAGTATTATTTTTGAATTATATTTTGCTTTTTTTATTAACGGGGGCGGTTTTGGATCTTCATATTTATTTTTACCTGGATCTGTCAGGCTCCCGTCTGGCGCTGGAGAATCAACCGCAACCCCCCAATTGTTCCTTGCGTATCCGTAATCTTTTGCGGTCAACTGGACAACTGATCCGTAAGCGTCAAGAGCGAGTTTTCTGATGATGATACTTGCGTCTCTTTTCGCCAGGGCAGCGCATTCATTCATTGCTGCCCTGAATTCATCCTCGTTGGTAACTTTTCTCATTAGGTAATCATTGCAGTTATCGTGAAAGTTTCATCTGCATAACAGTCCACCATTATATACCAACAAGAACTTTCTGTGTTCGGTAACGTTAGGCTTCCGGGATCTGAATATTCATCATACTCCTCGTAAGTCGGCCAGTTGCCTTTGCGCATATAAAGATCAAGATCTCCAGAAAAGTCTGTTAAATTTACACTAACCTGTGTTGCGTTGTTGTCTGTAACAATAGCGTAATATTTCTGCTTTCCATCTTCCGCCACCTCACCAGTTAATGAAACACCGCTTGCAAGCTCAGTAAAAAGAATATCGTAATTTTGATTAGCTGTTAAATACCTAGCGCCTTCCAACGGGAAATTAACATTCCCGTTGTCACCATAATTAAAAATTAGCGATTGCCCGTCATTGCCCGTAAGGATCGTGTCGATCGGAGAGTTTCCAGGTAACGTATAGATCCTGTTGAAACCTCCAAGAAAATCATATGAATATATCCCTGTCCCGTCTGCGATTATTGGTACTGGCACCTGGACGTTATTTACAAAATCTTGGAAAACGACTTGAAAGCGATCATCACCGAACGACAAAGCGGCACCATACGGCAGAGGAAAGCCCGTTTCGGCTGACATATAGTCTATTGCGTCCCCAAAAGTAACGGCTTCTGCGGCTACCTTGCCAGTTCTTAATCTTATTTTGCTGTCTGTGGTCAGGTATCCAAAAACAAAAACCCCACTTGCAGTGTCGCAAGCAATGGCGAACGGATAGCCGTCAAGGTCCGAGCACTGGACGATAACCCTTGACAGGGAGGTGGCGCTTGCCAGTATCAGTTCCATTCTCGGGTTACTTGCCTCATCACTAGAGTCCGCTGTCCTTGCCACGTACAGGACCCCACCAGGGGCGGCGCACCCGTCTATAACATCACCTGGGTTGTAAAATACAGTTCTATTGGCCCCGAAAAAGGCAGTTATTTCTTGTTCATTTGATGCAATCCCGGTGGATGATTGCATATCGTAGACCATCAAGGCGCAGTCCTCGTATGCAGGGGACCGGGGCAAGGTTAATAATGATATCTTCCCGGAAGAAAACATTACGGAGCCTTTCCACCCTCCCGGCAAGTAGGTACACAGATTGTCGTTAGTTTCTTCCAATATAGGAACGGTTCCACTTTCCCCACAGTCCCACACGGCAAACCCCATGCCCGTGCCGGTATGGAATCGTGCAATTTTGTTAGAACCTATGGATATGACACCGTAAGTATTAGACGAAAAACTACTTGCTCCGAACGTATCCTCCGCCAATATTCCAAAAGAGACCCCTCCGTCTACGTCAACCGTGCCAACCAGTGTTTGTGCAATATTGGTTGATTCCCTGCTAACTATCGCGAACCTACCCGTCGAGACCGTAACTATCTGTTTATTTGTATTATTCTCTCCAAACAATACACCAATAGTTCCCACTGGCGGGTTGGTCGTTTGGATGGACTTGAAAGCATTAGAAATAATACTCACCGGAATCTCTCCCTCGAAGAAATACTGTTTCCAGATACTGCCAGTAGGGACGCAATCACCAGGGTTTATCAAGGAGTCGTGCAGGGTTATTTGATCGCTTGCGCCTGCCTGAGCAACTATGACCCTATGCTGAACGATAACGTTTGTCGGTATGCCTGTATAATGCGGATAATGAAATTTAAAAGAATAACGGTCCTCTCCATCAGGCTTAACGGTGAGTGATCCTGTTTGCCCATCGGTCCAGTCTCCATCGCCTATTCTTTGTTGGCCTTTAACCTTGAGTACCCCGCCGCTTGCGCCTCCGAGAACATGGATAGAATAATCGCATCCAATCATTACTTTCGGATGCCCTCCGATAGAAGCCGGGAAAGACGATTCCGTACCGTTGCACACCTTGTACTCTTGACTTAATACCTGAGCGTATGCATTCTTATTTGGAATTAATTTCATTATCTTTGCGCTGTCATGTTTTTATCTTTATGCTGGTTAAACCCCATGCTGGTGAATTAACCGGGAGAGTAATCAGCAACTATGTAAGCAACTGGTCCAGTGTTGTTTGGGTTTACAAGGCTATAATGTACCGATACCTCGTAACCAACTGTAACTGACTGCCCAGCTATGCGATACCTTACTCCCGTATCCGCTGGAATACCTCCTGCGTAAGTATCAGTAAAGGCCAGAGCTGCCCGTTCTTCGTCGTTACTGTTTTCCGATACCATTCCAAACTCTTGACCTGGAACATCAAACCAAGACCCTTCGTTTTCTGATTTCTGGAGCTTCAGGAGGGCCTCGCCGCCTTGATCCCCGATTGCGAGCAAGTAAATAGCAGCATTAAAAGCAAAGCTTACACCGGGGTATCCAGCTGGTTCAGGCGGGATTGTCACCGTAGTTCCCTCAATCTCCTCGTAAACTCCAACGTTAAGCGGGTTATCTTCCGGCGTGGCAGGCGGTGCGAACCAAATCGCATCAGGTATCAATATTTCAACTAATTGAGATACTTGAGAGCTATTCTCGGTAACTGGATTAACTACCCCCTCTTCAAGTGTAATCGCTTGTGATAGTTTGGATTCATTATCAATTAGCGGGATATTAGCCCCGACCCGAACGGTAACAACCTCTGTTATTTGCAAATCATTACCAACAGATACCCCTTCCTGTGGCAGTTCGGGGTAGTTTGATTCTATTGAAATTTTTATGGTTGGGGGCGGGTTCCCGGCGATATTGACAGAATCATGAATAACCATCGTTTTTAACGGATCGGTTATTTTTCCAACAAGACGATATTTCACCTCAATTCCCGCCTGGATTCCAGAAGAATATTCTTGGTGAAAAGCAATGGTGTATCTTTTCTCCTCTCCGGTCGTGAGCGTGAGAGGACCGGCCATTTTCGACACATCTTGCCAATCCTCCTCAAGTCCTTCAGGCTGCATGGAGCGTTGCAAAACTATATCGGCCTCGCCGACACTGGCTCCGGTGGCTTGAACCTGAAAAGATGCAGCGTATTCAAGGCGAATTTTGGGCCGCAAAGAATCAAGGACAGGAATTCCGTGATCGGTTCCGGTAATAAATCCGTAATCCTGCGTTAGTGGTTGCGCCGTTACTGTTGCGGTATTCCGTATATAAATCATATCACTAAATAATAGTTCTGATTCGTTTTTAGTATTTATTACGTTAAAACAATTAATACTAACTGCAAAAATATCCTGCTCACTCTCGAACAGAGGTTTTATACCAAGCTCTATGTACCCTTTTATGGGGTCATCAGATAATAAGCCGACTACAACCCATTTTTTAAAATTCTCATCGATAAAAATCGAGTCGATAACGGGACTCTTTCCGATATCACACCACGGGAACCCTAACAACTTGTCTATCTGATGATATTTTTCATTGTCTATATTTTTTGGATCAACCTCATAAAATATACAGTCAATCTCTTCTGTATATTTTATGTCGAGTATTCTTTTTTCTTCCCTATATGTTGCTTCAACTTCATGATATTTACATAAAATTAAAGCATCCCCTTCTGATCTTACAAGGGGCCAGTTTTCGCTTATTAATTCTGCGTATTCTGTGCCGTTGCGTTTTTTCATTTTTCATTTTTTAAAACTCAACGGTTCCTAAATAAAAATTACTTTCAAAAGTACAGCTGCAATCTTCAGATAATAGTTTTTTTATATAATCAGAAAACGGCTCGCTATTGTCTTCTTTGATTTCCTCTTCGAAGAAATCAAATTTAACCGGCCCAGCCTTGAGCGCCTTGAGAGGTTTGCTCTTTTTTACTGTTCCGCTCTGTATTTTCGCAAGGTTGTATGCAAGTTCACACTGAGCGATTTTTACTTTCTCAGAAGCTTCTCCGGCTTCAAAATCCCATGTGCAAAATGTGCTTATTTGGGAATAGCTACTATTTAGTGACTTTTCCTTTAAGTCAATACCATATGTTGACCACTCTTCACCGTCCAGCTGGGAGGAATGGTACTCGTCCGCATATTCTACTGTTGCAAAAGAATTCTCGCTTAACATTGATAACCTTTATTAAAAAAAACACCGTTCTAACGGAAAAAGGAGGAAACGAAAGAACGGTGCGTGGTACTTTGTTAACCGAGGCTTACAGGGTACGCGGTTATTTCCTGACCGGTTGCATCGTAATCGCTAGTAATTAAAAGCTTCGTATATATCTCTTCCAGGTCACGCGGTGGAGAAAAAGAGGCCACCCTGTCTCCAGCTGCAAAGGTCTTGGAAGCCGGGATAACTTTTGAAAAAGCTTCATTGGCGAAAGTTCCCCCTGATGTCGGTGAAGTCATAACCTTTATGGTCAACGTCTCTCCGGCACCGGTAGCGCATCCGCCAGCCCCGGCGACAAGATTTAACTGTGACCCGCCGATAGTTTGAGCCAGCATGAATTCATCGGAGGTGGTGGTCCCTGAGCTTTCCAGTGCTTGATTCTCAAACACAAGATCCATTGCAGAATACAGGTCGCCGCCGATTTTATTTGTTGCAATTTCCCTACCCATCTTTTTGCACCTTACGAGACAATAGCCTCTGTTTCAATCATATTATAAGTTGATACCATTCTGATTTTGTTCCAGTATTCAACCATAGTGTTTATTTCCTTTTCATCCGTTCCGACTCGCACAATAGATGATTTGTAAACTTCCCCCATCGCATCCACAACAGCAGGGTTTGTATATATAAAAGTATTCCCAGAATTCCCGCGAACCATTCGGATTGCTTTGTTCATTTGCTGCTTTGTCGGCAGGGCGTTGTATTCGCCGCTTGTCGTTTCCAGCTCAATATTAGGGATCAGGGAAACATTGATCTTGTTAGCCATCAAGAAACCAAGGTATGTTTTTATCCTCATGCCATACCCGCCGACCATTTTACCTTTGCGCTCAAATTTATAGAGGTTACCGCCATTATAAGGTTTCAGATCAAACGCCTTGCCAGATCCCCATCCTTTAGGATCATACAGGCCACCTGTCTCTCCAGGGACATACCGAACAACAATAGCGCTGCTTTGCTTCGATGCGGTTGTCCCTCCGGCGTCCACAACGTTTCCGTTCTTTATTGCGTAAGCTCTCAAAGTGTTGTAAAGGTAACTCTTTTCTATATTCTGTCCGGTTTCCTGAAGAATAGACGGAAGCATTTCTGCAAAATATGTCTGAGCCCCGCCAAATTCATTAGCCTGATCTTCCGTTACTTCAATGTCGCCGCCAATAGACGCAAGGTCCTCGTAACCTGCTGAAGTGGTTACGTTCATACTTGACAGCTGATCATCAAGATTGATAAGCTGCGCACCGGTTACGCTCTCAAGTCTCCGGAAAACATGCTTGAGCCCCTTGTTTGCTGGATACATTGGCAAAGCCGAAAGAACTTCAGCACCCCTCAAGAGGTCTCCAGTAATAAGCCGTTGACCGCTAGACAGCTTATCAAGCGCCACCTTTCTAAACAGATTATCCATCTTCCTGCGTCCTTTGTTTATGTTATTTTTTTTCAAAAAAAAAACGGTGTCAAAAATGATTCAAATCAGCACCGTTAAGTACTTTCATTGTTTCAAATTTGACACCGCTTCAGCGATACGAGGTGGAAAACGGAGATAAACCACCCCTCATCAAGTTATAATGAATACTGTATAATAAAAATTCCTATGTGTCAATATTTTTTTATTTTCTTTGAAAAAGAGCTTGTGTTAAAATGTGCATGGTGTATATTAGTAATTACTGAAGCGAAACAAATAAAACAAACGGAGAAAGATTATGAGCACAATGAAAAAAGCAGAAAGTTACAAATGGGAATACAGCGGGAAAAACATAGAAAAAGCATTCATCAAATATTCCTTTATCGAGCTACAGTATAAGGTTTTGGTAATGGGGGATTTTAGGCGCTCCGATGCTGAAAAAGATTTTGATAGCCTGAGCTATGCACAAGGATATATCCTTGATATGGATTACAGGAACTTTCCAACACTACAGAGAGAAAGAGAGCTTATCAAAGAGACACAGGAAGCATTATCTGATGTTTTAGCATGTAAAGTTCATGTGACTTGTCGTGGATTAATTACATTTAGATCAAGAGGGGTAAGTGACAGTGTTAATGTAAATGAATTGTTTTGCTACGGGGGCTCATGGAGAGCCGCTGCTGTTGATGAGATTTACAAAAGATTACAAGGTAGAGTCCTGCGTGAAGAAAAGCATTATTTATTTCTTGACAATCCTGTCCGCCCAAACGGAGAATAAATATGCTTTGGTATATACTTTCGTTTATGCTTTTTGTTCCATCGGCCTATTTAATATTTCAAGCCATATTTTATACATGACATTAAAAAAGCCAGCTCTCAAAAGTATTGAGAGCTGGCTTAAAACTACAATGAGCATGAAGGCTTTCTATTTGAACGCCTCCCCCACTATATCACCGTAAGTGGTGGCCTCTCCACCGTCTCCTTTGTTTCCGCCTTCTCCTTCGTTGCCACCACCTCCGCCCTTGTAGTCTGCCTTTAATATTGAATCTTTGTCAGGGTGTGTGCTTATCCAGGATTTCGCAGCCTCATCAACTCCGGCTGGTTTTCCCGGATCGGTAACAGAGTTCAAAACGTTTCCGGCCCGGTCTGTAAATGTTCCGTCCGAGTTACAGTATTTCCCAAAAATAGCATGCAGATCATCTTTCCCGTAGATGGTCTTTCCAAGTTCGGCTGAGCTTAACAAATCGGCTTTGACCCCTTTCTCCTGCAACAGTCCAAGTTTTACTTTTAACGGATCAAGTTCTTTGTTGTGCTTCTCGGCTGCCGCAGTTAATGCCGCCTGAACAGCCTCGTCAACACCCTTCATTTTCCCGTCTTTATCAAGGAGGTTTTTAACGGTATCTACCGCCTTACCTGCTGCTTTCAAGTCCAGGTCTCCAACCTGAGCTTTCAGGGCCGCAAGGTTTGACTCTGCGGCCTTCATGGCTACCCGATTATCTTTTGCTTCCTGTCGGACAACCGGGTTTTCTTTGAAGAAGCCTTCAGCATTAAAATCCGTTTCTTTCCCCGCGTCGTCAACTTGGGTAATCAGAACCTTTCCGCCCTCTTCCTTGAAGGCGATCCCTTTCCCGTCCTCTGTTTTTTTTAATGGCATTTACTTTACTCCTCTTTCATGAATTCACGCTTAAAAGCATTGAATCCTTTTATCATTTGCAAACAAGTATCATTATCAAGGCTGTGCATTTTACACCAACACATAACGTCTGTGGTGCTGTGCGTGGTCTCGTTAAAAATATCAACAAGGAAAATCATTGACTCAGAAAAAGTTGGAACGTAGACCTTCTTTCCTAGACTCTTTTCAATGATTTTCCTTGCCTTGATATCTTCAGCGTTCTCTATTTGATACTTTAGGTTTCTTGCAGCTTTTTTCCGATTTCTTCCCATGCACCTTGGTCGGTAACAATAAAGGTGTCTAAATCGTTCGCGCAGGTACAAACCCAAGAGTAAATAGAATCAAACTCAGGCATCGACATGAGTCTAAGTATATTCCCCTTGTTCGACTCTAATGGAGAAAATTTCCCCTCCCCTCCTGGAACAGGGATATCAAAACCAAAAATACTCACTATTACTGTGTCGGTAATAGCATGGGCAGTGATGAGCCTTGTTACTTTCTCAAGCTTTACGGCGTCTTTCTTGTAAAGATCTGTTTCTTTCTTGAAACGGGCGGCATGCTTTGCAAGGGCGGCGCGGTACGCGGCGCTGTGCATTTGCTTTAACACGGCTCCGCAAGTTTTTTCCTTGTCATAAAAGACTTGGACTCCTTGGTCCTTTGCCTTCCCTTGATCGATAGCAACTTCCATAATGTTCATAGCAATTATTCCCCTTTTTCAATTAATAGGTATCTTGTATTTATTTTCAAGCTGTTTCAAAGTATACAACTTGCTCGTTCTTTTGTCAACAATATCATTAAAATCTATCAGTCCAGAACGCACAAGGTCAGCTCTTTTTTTTCCGACAACTGAATTTTGCCAGTCCTTACCTTTTCCGGCCCATCGTTCCTTATAAGATTTATCAGTTAATCCATATTCAATCCTTTCACGGGAATCAAGATCTCTCTCCGCATAACGGGAATACCTGTTGTCCATCTCCGGGACATCCAGTCCCAGGTCAGCCCATGTTTTTACAACAGGAGCATAGACACAGCGTCAATTAGGATGGAAAGGAGTAAGCGCCCTCTGTTCTCCATGCGCCCACTGCTGAGAGTCCATAGCGGCGCACCGGGGGCACGTTCCTTGCCCGGTGTTCACGTTTCCATTCTCAAGAGTCGATAAGAGCTTGTAACCCTTGACCATGTCCTGATTTTGCGAATACGTCAACTCTCTTGCGTAACTGCTGGCCGTGGCCGTGTAAGTCCGGGCCTCGGTCTTGATGTTTCTCAGGGTCATTTCAGAGCCAAGAGATTTTTTAATCTCCCGGCTCATCTGAGCAATACCCTTTCCCTCGATCCGCTTTTCAGTAATGAGTCTCGTTAGGTCTTGACTGATTGCCCCCTCTAATGATCCGACTAAAACTTTTCCGTTTATTTTCTGAGTTAAAGCGAGCCCTTCAAGCTGATTCCTTGACATGGCTACCGGCTTAAAACCCTCTACGGCTCCATCCCAAGACAACACGGAATCAATGGAAACTTTCGAGGCCATGCCAGCGGCCCCAAAAGTTCTTGAAACAGGAACCGAAAGCTCAGAGGCAAGGCCAGTCACCACGGCCTCGACTTCCTCAATGGTTCCCAATGTCACTTGAGAACTGATATTATTAACAAGTTTAGAATACTCTTTAACTATGACTCCGGCTACCTTGTCCGTGTAGCCGTTCAGCATTGCTTGAATTTCAAGTATTCGAATCTCTGTTATTTTTTGCTCTATGATCATTTATTATCCCCTTGCCCAAAAAGCTTTGAAATATCTGAAAGATCAGTTTCGCCTCCCCTTGAATCACTGAGAATCATCCCCTCTATGTCTTCCCACTTAACATCCTTGAACGCCTTGAAATTTGGCTTTATCACGTATTCGAAAACAGCTTGAGATGGAAGTTTTCTAGCGTCAACGAGAATCTTTATCAATTGGACTTGCTCACTAGTAAGAGAGCTGTATCCGAACTCCTTATTAACCGTAGCCCCGCCTTCCGGGAATTCTTGGTCTGTCTTGAAATCGCAGGCAATAGAAAGGGCAGAGTTACAAACACTTTCCAACTCTGCGGCCCATCCTTTCAGGTCGGCAAGTGTTTTCTCGGTGTCGATTACTTTTGTCGTAGCAAGTTCTTTCCCGGTCGGCCTGGAAACTTCGACTCCATACTGTCTGATTGCCGCCTCTATATAGTCGATATGCTTGAAACCAGCCTCTGTTCCCTTTCCGTTGATCTCAACATATTTTACATCAGCTTCCGTTTTAGAAGCCCCAATACCGAGAAAGCTCGATATGTTGGCAACGACCTTTTTTATATCTATCTTACTGCCGATGATCGTCAAGAAAGGAGTTCTTGCGGCAAGGAGGATCCACGTTTCGAGGCTCCAGGAATTCCAATGGGCCTTGGTCAGGTTGGCAAGGCCCCGCACCGGAGTATCACCGGTCAGTAATGTATCCTGTTTACCAGGGGTATAGGCGACAACCGGAATATATGACAGCGGTAATATAGTTTCGGATATCTTTTTTTCTTCGTTATCCGAAAATTCATAAACGGTACATTTGCAGGCTGAACCGTCGGACTCATAACACCTTGCTTTGTAAATCGTTTCCTTTTGATAACTATTATCAACTGTTCTTTCTTTTGTTTCAAGTATACGGAATTCCGTTAAAACCCCGCTCTTGCCAGAAAACCCCAACAAGTCTGTAGAGGGATCAATGAGCCGAAAATATGGCCTGAGTCCCTGTTCCTTGGCTTCCTTTTGAGAAAGGTTACCGTTAGGTTTTTTAGGACCATCGACAAGGATTATCCCGCTACCGAGCCCAAGCCCAAACCCGGCAACATGGCCCATGAACACGTCAAGGCTGTTCCCCTCGGTGTCAGCCTTTGCCTTGATATCATTTACAACATCAAGCTTCAAGGCATTCTCCGAAAGCTCTATACCCTGCCCCGTGATCCTCCCGGCCCATCCTGAAACACCGATCTGGAAAGCGTTGACGAGATTTGAAATTTCAATGCGATTTTTAAAAAGGTCATCACTTTCAACCTTTGCTCGCTTAACAAGATAGGTATCGCCCTTTAGTTTCAGAGCGTCCTCACCTTCCATAAGAGTTTTCGGAAGGTCTACCTTTTTCCGATAAGCCTTGATTCTTTCTTCAAGATAAAAGGGAGATTTCGGATTGTCAAAGTTTGGTTTCTGTGTGTTCATGATTATTAACTGTTTAAGTAGTACTTACAATCAAACCTGTAAAGAAAGTCGCCGCCCATCTCGGTTATATGCGCCTGGTGTTCTTCCATTTCCTGGTTCTTCTTGCACTTTGGCTTAGACTGAAGGCCAACTATAATATGACCATCTGGGAGAAAGGAACACGTTGAGCACTGAATTACATTAACCCCTCTTATCTCCACAATATCAACCTTTCTTTTTTTCATTTGCATGGATATAGCTCACATACTTACCAATATAATTTATATGTGAACAATTAACACAAGGCACCTCGTTACTATTGACCACCGCGTAGTATTTGCAATTACGGCACCGCTCCAGGGGCGTTTTCCCGTCGTACTCGTAATTATCTCTTATGTCCTCGCTCATAATCAATGCCAATAGAGAACAACTTTAAATCTCTCACCAAGAGACATCAACATATGGGCGATTGCTTTATTCCAATCTAACTCTGAATTAATATAGATGATTATTCCCAACCTTGCCGCCGAAACCTCTTTCAACTCCCAATTAGGATTGGTTCCGTACCCTTCTGCGGTCATGCTTTCAGGGGGAATGCTACTCCCAGGCATACCGTATATTTTTTTAAAGACTTTTTCCGATGGTGTTAATTTTAGCCTGCTCCAACCAACGAGCGGTTTTCCCGTATGTTCTTTATCAAATAAAATTGTTAGATCTGTCATGATTTTATCTTCTCCGTTTTCTTGCTGTTTAAATAAAAACTACATATCAGTTAATTGCTTTTTTAATCCTTCAGCTTCTCCTTCAAACTTACTTTTAACTAATTCGTATATCTTGTCAAACTCTTCCTTGTTTAAATCGCTCTCGTAAATAACTATTCTTTTCTCTTGTCTTGGATTGCTTGCAGGGGTGTATCTTTCAAAGTTAACAGGCCCTTCTTCATACAGCTCTTTTACCAGACTTAACCTTCTGTAGATTGTTTCTATTTTATCTTGCAATTCAACCGCAAACTTCAGTGTAGCGTTGTCCATTTATTAAATCTCCGTTTTTAAAAGAAACTATCATAAAATTCAACCTCGTCGTTACCTTCAACGGGAAATTCAGTCTCTGACCAATAACCAATGGCAGTGGTTATATGATGGTACTGGTTCTTTTCGTCCTCCTGAAAGGCTGAATCCTTTTTAACTTGCACCGTAGATAAACCTTTATAGCTCCACTTTGCTTTTTCTGGATTAACAAAGAATCTTCGTTCACTCAACATATTGCATATTAACGCACGTAAAGAGTTTTGTCTATCTTCAATTGAAGGGTGACTCTTTTTTACATTGTTAATAACTTCGAATCCGTGCGCCTGTAAGATATCTGTTACTATGTGATAATAACTCCTGTGTCCGTGCTTCGATCCTATGTTTCCGTACGGGTCACCATAAAGTTTCACTACTCTGTTTTTATGATTTTTATACCTATCAACAAATTCAAGCCCAACGTTTTTCGGTTGCGCAGACTCTAAAACAAGCTCATCAACAATATGGTAAATCTCAGGCTCTTTTTCGGTTATTACGGCTGAACACATCGGGGTTTTGTTCTGATCATGTGTCCATATTATTTGGTCGTTTTCGTGTAATGTTGCACGTGAAACATTCTCGCTCGAAAAGTCTGGATAGATCCGGCCCGAAACAGTTTCAAAGCTCCCTTCATACTCTTGCCGATACTGCATTGGGGAAAGAGTCCGCTTTGCTTCGAGGATGTCACTTTCTTTTAATAGCTCAGCAGATAACCAATGATAATACCCCCAATCCAGATCTATTTCACTTTTTGCATACTCGGCCAAGTCGTAATAATGGTTGAGCCCTTCCGGCACCCCGCACAATGTAGCCCCGGCCTGATAACCACCGGGGAAAATGGTCGATAAAGCAGGCCTTAAATGCTCGGGCCACACGTCAGGCTTTAGGTTTCCAAACTCGTCAATCAGCGCATAAACCCACGGGATGCCTTCGATTCTCTCTGATGACTCTAGGCCGCACACATGCGCTTCAGAGCCATTCGGGAGAAAAATTATCTTTTCTGTTTCGTTCGGCTTTCTTGGATGGCTTGCAGAAAGAGTAAGCTGCTTGAGGTCTTCCCAAAATATCTTCTTCGCCTGCCCCTCGGTCGGTGCTCCAAACAGGTAGGGGCCTACTTGTCCATTACCCATCATCAATCTAGACAGCGCCCGTTTTGGCATCTCTGTTTTACCTGATCTCCGGCCAGACGGATTCACGATAAATCTATGAATCCTTGTCAGGATATCGAGATAGTAAGCCTGCTGCCCATCGTGATGAATCAGCGGGTACCAACGCTCCATCTGTTTTTCAAGGGCTTTTATTTTTCCTGAATTTTTCATAAAAAGAAAGGGTATCGTTAAACACGATACCCTTTATGTTACATCAAATTGCTGTGCTGTTTAGAATAAATCAAAAGAGCCACCAAAATCAAAAGATGGCGGCTTATCCACATTCCTGATAAGACAATGGTCTTGCATGCTTTTTAATTGCTCAACCATGCCTATGAAATTGGCGTCCCCAAGGTCATAAAACCGAACGTAGGCTTTTTTTCTGTAAACTCCAGTAAGCACAATGGTATTATTGCTCCTGAAACCTATATCTGCATCAACCCGCGTGTATTCCTTCAGCTCTGCTACTTTTCTAGCGACATATGCTTTATGATTGGTTATCTCATCCTTGAGCTTTTTATTTTCTTTTTCGAGCGCCAGTATCCCCAAGATCCCTTTAAGCCATTTGATAATCATTCCTCTTCTCCATCTGTTGAATCATTACTTTGAAATACAGTTATCTCATTCCTGCTTTTTTGATATACTATGTTTTCCTGGCAAGCAATAAAAGGAATCCCTATATCTGATTCACAAAAAACTGTTTCAGTCTCGCATATCCTCTTTAAAACTTCAACCTTTTCCTCTAGAGAAAGACTATCAACATCAAGCATATTATCAAATCTCCTCAAGCTGAATGGTAATCATTCCAGATTGTTCGTTTTCAAGAATCTGGTTGCTGACTAAAAGTTCTTCTCTGCCGTCACTTGTTGCGACATATAGCATACTCTCTTCAGTCATTTCTTTCAGGTTCACGACTCGAAACATGAAAGAACCTGTATCGGGAAAAAGCACATCTAAAAGATTATAGAATATAAGCATACAAAGAAAGCATAATGCGTCAAGGTATTCCTTCTCGTAAAAACAAGAGATAATTAAGAGAGATAAAATTATACCACAAACGATATTGATAATCGTTCTCACGCTTCTACCTCTTCGAGTAATTCGGGAAACTCCCAACTTACAGGTGAAGGCTTGCCGCAGTAGCGCCATAGATGTTTATCAAAACGATACACATCTGTTTCCCAGTTACCAGGCCCAGAGAAAAATTCAAACCCATTCCTTACCAACCACGCCATGACTTCGACCGCACCTTTTACACGGGTCTCGGTTTTCTTTTTCTTGATTGGTTCGGCGTTTCTGTGAAAATCGCCCCCGGAACGGTACGGATAATCACTTTCATCACATAGGGAATACGCTGTTATGAATGCTTTCTGATTTTCACCCCTTACCGCGCCCCACACTTCACACTCGATAGACAAACCATACTTAAGCGACTCACGGACAACAGGGTGACATCCGGTGTAATCAATAGGTTCTGTTTCGTAATCGTCAAGATTTATAATTGCTCCGCACGACGTTTCAACTTCCTCTTCAAATACAATATCACTGTCAAGGCAGAAATGTTTAGAAGTTTCCCGTCGCCCGGTCAATGCCTTGCATTTAAAAGATTCATATGCAAAACAGCATGCGTAATAGCTGATATTCCTGGCGTCGATATTCCCGGCCCTGATATTCCCGGCCCTGATATTCCTGGCGTCGATATTCCAGGCGTCGATATTCCCGGCCCTGATATTCCCGGCCCTGATATTCCTGGCGTCGATATTCCAGGCCCTGATATTCCCGGCCCTGATATTCCCGGCCCTGATATTCCTGGCGTCGATTGAAGCCTCTATACAGATATCAAAGTTAACAGTCAAATCTCCATCAATTGTTAATGTTATACCCTCTATAGCAGCAACAAGCTCCTCGTGCGTTTCAAATGTAACACTCATTTTTTACCTCTCCGTTTTATTTTAAATAAAAAAAAATCCTTACCATCAATAATAAATATAAACGATAAGGATTAAAAATACAACCTGAAAATAATATTCACTGTCTGTTTTTTTATTCGTACGCGGCATTACGCACTCTCATTTTAATTTATTCTTGGCAAGCTCCATCAAAACATCTGCAATATCTTCAGCGGTGTTAGTTTCCTCTTTTTCGGGTTTTACTTTCAACCCTACCTGATAAGCTGACAGGTAAATCAATCCATTATTTGCAGGGTTTCCTTCAGGGTCGAAGGCGCACTTGTCCACTTTTTCTAGGAACCTAGCCTTTCTGAGAACTTCTCCTATCTTGACAGCCTCGGAGAATTCAGGGTGAACCTTCCTCCATTCGTAAAAAGTATCCTCAGAGATTGGTATTGTTGCGCAGAAAGTAACGTTGTGCCCTCCCTCCTTCAGGCACTCTATAACTCTCTTGCAGTATACTTTTTTATATTTTGTTGGCTGTCCTGGTGGCATTTGTTCCTAGAACCTTTTAAAATCTTTTCCAAACTCTTCTGGATATTTTTTTGACGAAGGAAAACAAAAACAGCAAGGATTTGAACCAAGCTTTGCAGTGACAAGAAAATCAAAAAAAGTGTACCTACAGTTTTTTCCGCACTTCTTCAGGATTCTTGTTTTAAATTGCAAAAGCCGATACTTTTCCCGGCAAGCCATTCCGCAATTATTCCGTATTTGTGAAACCCGCATATGTGTCGACACGTTGAGCCACGATCCGAATTATTCGGTCACCGGTTCGGGGGCGGAAGGTCCCTTTAATTTCATTGTGGCAGCCTCCAGGTATTGAACCTGACACGTATCAGACATATCCTAGGTATCATCAACGCACTGAACCTTCAGCACTACCATGCTTTTTTAGAAAAATACAATCATATAAAACAGCAACCAGGACCCCCGGAGCGAAGTACTTTTTTATGATACGGGGTGGGTTCTCCTGGTTGCTTACTTGGCTCCGAGATCAGGACTCGAACCTGAAATACTGGCGTTAACAGCGCCATGCCTTACCGATTAGGCTATCCCGGAATGTTTTTTCTACTCACTCGAAAAGAAGCAAGGTGAACCGTACAGGCATAAAATGAGGACGCTTAAAGCGTATCCCGGACCCCGTCGTGTCTGCTACCTTGCCAATAAATAAAAAGACCGGCCTTGCACCGGGTCGAGGCTCACCATTATTTTAGAGACTTGTGATTCATAGCCTTATTTCTCACAAGATGTTATTTTAATAAATTTAAAAAACCGGTTTTATTATCAGAGTCAAAAAACCGAAAAAACCTCAGTCGTATTTTTGTACGGACAGACACGACTAACAAAACTACGGTTTATTTTTCTATTGGTAAGAAGTTTTAAACCGACAAATAAACGACCAACAGCCTGTAATCTTTCCGGGCGTTACCCCCGCGCTCCGGCTGATACCGAGTTTCCGTTCCTTTTGTTACTCTTCAGGATCGCTTCCCGCGACTTCTTCACGATCATCAACGTGAATAGCAAATTCAATGCGAGAAACCAACCCGGTTGCCCCCTGCTTCTCAATGCGTATAAGGCCAACCTCTGCAAGAATTAAATCCCGCTGAAGCTCTACACCGGTTGTAAGCTCGTCAAACTTCTTCCCGGCCACAAACACTTCGATATCATCATCCGCAACAAGCTGGAGGTCGTCCAGCTGATTCTTGAGCTTATTGCTCATTCTCTTCAGCGCTGCAAGATAATTTCCGGCCCCGAAATTCAGGAACATCTGAATGGCTGCGCTTTTTTGTTCGATACTCAGTTCTTCTTTTTCTTTACTCACCTTGTTTCTCCCTTTTCCTTCTTTATAAAATATTTCTCTCTGCATCAGATATTATTTACTATATCCTGTATTAATTTAATACACAAGTTAAAAAAGCTTACTCAATCAAAAAAAAACTAAAGAGGAGTAACTGTAATTTCAACCCGTGGGTTTTTTCGGTCTATTTTAGTATCAAGATAAATGGTCGGTGCAAGATATTCGTCGCAGTCATCAGGTAATTTATAGTCATAACGTGTTTTTATTACTTTTCCATTGTATTCCACCCGATAAGGATCACCAATAGAGAGGCAGTCACAGAAAAATTTCTCATGAATAGAAAGGACGTTTGATCTGTCTGTTCTTCCTTTTGTTTTCTTAAAAAGCTGCATGGTTAATTGTGCTCTCTGCATCAGGGGTAACTGCTCGACCTGTGCCCACATTAAAGCAGTATATCTCTTTTTCGCATTAGTTCGCGACCATCTCGAATTTGAATAAGTATTTAAATTAAGGGTGAACTTTTGATTTTTAGCCCTTGCGGTTTTTGCTATCTGTATAGACAGCGGCGAATAAATAACGAGGTTCATTTTTTATTTTCTCCTTTTTTGTTTTTACCTGATGTTGAAAACATTACCACAATACGAAGAATAAAGAACTATTTTTTGTATGAAACCACTGATCATATTGAAATAACTAGCTTTTTACTACTTTGTAGGGCCAATGTATGGCTGAATGTATGGCAACTTTAACAATAAAAACAGCAGCTTGTACCGAATGTATGGAATGTATGGAGGGTACGTAATGTTGAACAGGGGCCACCCGCTAAAAAAGAAAAATAAAAAATTTCTCACCCCCTCCCTACAATCATACATTCATCTCTCTAACCTCTACTCTCTACTATTCTATTACTATATATAATATACATATATATATATTATTACTATGTTTTTTTTAAAGATAAGTGTGGTAATGATTATCATTCTCACGTATTTGAATGTATGATTGCTGCCATACATTCAAATACATTCAAATACATTCGCATCTAAATATCGAGAATCATTGCAATACAAAATAAAAATACACCATGCACTCTTTTTCCCTTGTGTTAAAATGTGCATGGTGTATATTAGTAATTACTGAAG
>JQIA01000085.1_pt1 | contig 39655 bp, 30 predicted proteins | sample 811431 | NCBI WGS metagenome assembly JQIA01 (sample SAMN02998118, study PRJNA258478) | marine sediment metagenome | biome: marine; feature: seafloor; material: sediment; isolation source: oil-polluted sediment collected from 3 locations (0.5 km, 0.7 km and 0.9 km)... | place: USA: Gulf of Mexico ...
AATGAGGTAAACACATGGACAAAATTTTTAATCCGGAATCGATTGCAATATGGGGCCTTTCATCCAAAGAAAATAACATACCACGATTGATTGTGGAGAACCTGATTAGGTGGGGTTTCAAAGGAAGACTTTTCGGTATACACCCCAAAAAGCCGGATGCACATGTGGATGGCATTCAAATTTATACCCAAGTCAGTGACCTGCCGATCATTCCTGATCTTGCTGTGTTTCTTCTTCCCGCAAAACATATACCTGATGCAATCGAAGAAGCCGGTAAATTTGGTGTCAGAAGAGCTGCGATCCTTTCTGGTGGTTTCAATGAAGCCGGTGAAGAGGGTGAAGAGCTTGCCGAGCGTTTAATGGCCAACATTAAAAAGTATGATATGCGTTTTATCGGGCCAAACGGACTGACAGCTGCCAATACAGCCAATGGTCTTTGCCTGCCGTTTCTTCCTCTCTTCAGTCCTCCGAAAGGCGGTATGTCAATCATTACCCAGAGTGGCGGTGTGGGACTTTTTCTCTGGAATCTTTTAGCCGATCAAAAAGTTGGCCTCGCCAAATTTGCGAGCATTGGGAACAAACTTGATATATCCGAAATAGACTGTATCGATTATCTTGCAAATGATCCTGATACAAAGATTATCTGTATCTATCTGGAAAGTATCACCAACGGAAGAGACTTTATTGAAGCAGCAATGAAAATTGACAAACCGCTGGTTGTCTTCAAATCAAATACAACGAATGCCGGTAACAAAGCTGCAATGAGTCATACCGCAGCCATCAGCAATAATGAAGATATCATCGACTCTGCTTTTGAAAGAGCAGGAATTATACGAATCGATCATTTTTCTGACTTTATTTCGGTTGCTAAAGTATTTCAATTGCCAAAATTAAAAGGCGACCGGCTGATGTTGATGAGCCCAGCTGGTGGTTTTACAGTTATGCTGGCTGACCTTTGTGAAAAATCAGGCTTCAAATTTGCTGATCCGGGTCAGCAGTTTTTTGATGATATTGGTAAATACAGCAACTCGGGAGTCATAACATTATCAAACCCGCTTGACCTTGGTGATGTTTATAATCCTGCAGGAGTTGCCGACGTCATTAACGCGGCAATGCACAATGAGAATGTTGACGGTGTTGTCTTTGTAACACAAAATCCACAGATGCCAAAAAGTGATGATGTTTTTTTTAGAATGTTTAAAACTGATATCTCCAAAGAAGTAACTGGTGCTGTTCTTTCTTCAAACAAGCCGTTTGCAGCCTGCCTGTATGGCCCATCAACAACAATAAATAAAACAAAAAAGAATCTTAACCTTCCTGTTTTTGATTCACCGGAAACAATGATAAGGGTCTTAAAGCATCAGAGATTTTACCATGCAAAAAAAGAAGACGGACCTTTTACAACACAATTACCAAACGGGATTAATTTTGATGCTTCAAAAAAATGGTTAAGTGACAATGAGGGAACCTGTGGTGAAGAATCACTTGAACTTCTCGAAAGTTTTGGCATTCAAACCGCAAAATCAGTTGTTGTAAAAGATGAGATTGAAGTTTTAAAAGCAGCTGAAGAAATAGGTTATCCGGTTGTAATGAAAATTGTTTCACCTGATGCGATACATAAGTCTGAAGCAGGTGGTGTTCTCGTCAACATCCAAAATGCTAACGAAGCAAAAGAGGCTTTTGCCACTATTAAAAAGAACCTGTTTGATTACAAAGCTGATGCTCGTTTTGATGGTATTCGTGTTATGGAAATGGCTAAAGATGGTTACGACATGTTTATTGGTGGAAATGTGGATGATTCATTCGGCCCCTGTGTTTTCTTTGGTTTTGGTGGGATCTACATTGAAGTCTTTACCGATGTCCAAAATATTCTGGCACCGTCAAATAAATCAGAGATTGAAGAAAAAATTAAACGGCTCAAGTCATACAAAATTCTTGAAGGAACCAGAGGGCAAGGTCGGGGCGACATTGACGGCTATATTGAAATGATAGAGCGTGTATCACATCTGATGTCAAGTTTCCCTGAGATTAAAGAGCTTGATTTGAACCCGGTAAGAATTCTATCCGATGGCTCTGGGGTTATAGCATTGGACGCAAGAATCAGAACAGAGGTTTAAACAGAGACAATCTCTGATAATTATTGTGTTTTAAAATTGCTAATTTCATTAAAATCAAAAAAGGCAGATATTACTATCTGCCTTTTTTCTTAACTATATAATTTTTTTACTTTAGTTTTAATCAGGATCTGTTCTGAACTGTAATCTGCTCATTCAGTGTCCAGAAATCATAAAGAACTCCGAACCCTAATAAACCGCATGTCAGTAAGTAAACAACACCTGTAACCCATTTCCCGATATAAAATCTATGGATACCAAAGAACCCAAGAAACGTCAGGAGAATCCAGGCCAAAGAAAAGTTGACATGCCCCGTATTAAATCTCAGGTCAGCAGTATCATCCATAGATGGAATCAAAAAAAGGTCAACCACCCATCCGACCCCTAAAAGGCCAAGTGTTAAAAAATAGATTGTGCCGGTAACCGGCTTGCCATAATAGAAACGATGAGAACCTAAAAAACCAAATAACCATAAAATATAGCCCATGGTTTTAAGGTGGGTATCATTACTTCCCATTAATTTTATCTTTTAAAATCCCGGAATGTTTAAAGGTCACAACTTTTCTTTTTTCAAGCATCATATCAGAACCAGTTGCCGGATTTCGGCCCTTTCTCTCAGCTTTTTGTTTTACTGCAAACTTGCCAAAGCCTGAAATCATTATTTCATCATTATTTCCTAAAGATGATTTAATTGTTTCGAGAAGAGTTTCCACAAGATCAATTGATTTAGTTCTTGAAAATCCAATCCGTTCTGTAACACTTTCAATAATGTTGTTTTTAGTAAGAGCCATGACGTCCTTCATCATTTAAGAGCAATATTGAAAATCTGATAACTTTCAAAAAATTAAAAGTAAACTGACTTCATTAACAATTCGAATCCAATACGCATAAACCTAAGGGGATTCACATCATTCAATGAAAATATAAAGCCGTATAAAAAACCTTAAGATACAGGTGACTTTAAATTGAGTCAAGAGGGAAGGTTAAATTTTTATTTTTTTATATATATTTCAATAGTTGCTAAACACTTACTGCCATATTTTAAGCATTTCGAACTCTTATTTTTTTTGCAATCCCCTGTCCGATGACCAGACGGGTATAATCAACAGCAATTACAATTTGGCCGCCAAAACAATTTACAATTTCAACCCTATCACCAACGTTAATACCCATAGACCGTAGACGCATACCGGCTTTTCTGCCACCGTCAATACCCGTAACAACAAGCTTAGAACCCGGTTTCGCTGATACTAGAAATTTAAATTCATCTGAATCTTTACAGTCTGAGCAAACCCCGTAAATTTCCATCCTGTGGCTCAACATCTGGAAATCATAGGTTCGTGCTATCATATCCTGCAACTTCTCAAGATGATCATTCTCAAATTCAATGATTTTTCTACATTCTTTGCAGATCATGTGATCGTGATGCTGACCGGGGTGTCTGTGCTCATAGCGTGGGGTATCATTATCAAAACCACTCTCTGCAGCAAATCCATACCTGATAAGGATACTCATTGTATCAACAATCAGCTCAGTCGAAAAACCATTGCCGCTTTCATCAAGAAGGGAATGAAGTTCCATCAATGTCACATGTTTTTCGGTTTGAAGAAAGACTTCAAAAACTTTGAGATGCTCTTGAAAATCAGTTAAGCCCTCCTCTTGAAACAAGCTCTTGAACTGATCGAGATCATGTTGATGCTCAGGTTTCATCGCTACAGCTTCCTGTCATACAATTTATTGTTATCGGTACAGGAATCACTATTTGTTTTACAGCCCCCACAGCCTCCACTACATCCGCAGGCATCACCCTGATTTTTTAATTTTTTATAAATATTCCTAAAAAACCATAAAAAAACAATTCCAAGAATAAAATAAGCTATGTAATCTTCCATGTATACCTCTTCTTCAAAAAGCATTGGGTGAGTTATGGTAATTCATAACTCACAGCCTTTTCCTTTAAAAACCTAAAGCTTTACCTGCCTGAAACACAATGACAGATAAACCAAATGCTATCATTGTATTAAATACAACTGAAAACCCTGCCCATTTCCATGAACCCGCCTCTTTTGCAATACAAACAACAGTTACAAAGCAAGGGGCATAGAAAATAGTAAAAACAATCAATGCGAAAGCTGTTAAAGGGCTCCATCCTGGTGCGATTGAAAGCGTTTCAGAAAGAGAACCGGTATCCTCAGGGTCAACCTCTCCTAACGAATAAGCAGTACCTAAGGTTGATACAACAACTTCTTTTGCGGCAAAACCACCCAGAAGAGCAATATTGGTTCGCCAGTCAAACCCTGCCAGCCCTGTTATACCTTCAAGTGACCGGCCAATTCTCCCGGCAATTGAATAACGCAGAGCATCCTGAGCCTGTTCAAACTCCACAGCATCGAGCTGTGATTTTACTTTTAAGACTTCATCTGTCAGGAGCTCTTCTGAATCTGTTTCTGCAAAAGCCGCAACATCTGTTGACACTTCTGCTAAAATTGCTGCCTTTTGACTTTGAAAGTCAGTTATTTCTGATTCAGGCAGCCCCGGAAAAGTCATCAATGCCCAAAGAATAATCGAAATACCAAGAATGACCGTACCGGCTTTTTTAATATACCCCCAGGTTCTTTCCCATGTGTGAATTAAAAGCCCCTTCAACGTAGGTAATCTATAGGGTGGCAATTCCATAATGAATGGTGTTGATTCTCCTCTGATAACTGTCATTCGAAGAAACTTTGCGGCCAAAAGAGCTCCTACCCATGCAATACCAGTAATCAGAAGCATCATCGCTGCTTCGTGTTCCGCAAAAAAAGCACTCACCAATAAAACAAAAACCGGAAGTTTCGCACCACAATTCATAAAAGGGACTGTCAACAATGTAGCAAGTCGCTCTCTTCTCGATTTTAAGGTCCTTGCTGCCATAACACCAGGAACTGCACAACCACCAGCAATCCCACCAGATATAATAAAAGGCATTACTGAGCTTCCGTGTAAACCGAAAATCCTAAAAATTCTATCCAACATAAAAGCAAGGCGGGCAAGATAGCCTGAATCTTCAAGAACGGAAATTCCAAAAAACATAAATGCGATAATTGGCACAAAACCTAAAACACCACCGACACCATCAATAACGCCTGAAATTAGCATTGATTTTAGCAGGCCGTCTGAAAGTATAGAATCTACGGAAACACCCAGCCACGCAAAAAAGCTTTCAAACAGAGCAACAGGCAATTCACTATAGGTAAATGTAAAGTGATATAAACCCGCAACAACAAAAAAAGCAATGATTGGACCTAAAAACCGGTTCGTTACAACCCTGTCAATTTTATCTGAAGTATGAAGTCTGTTTTTATCATATCTGTGTTTTAAAACACCTTTCAATAAAACAGATTTAATGTAACCATATCGATGATCAGCGATAATGTCTTCCGGTAATGCATCGAGGGTACTCTTTAAATGCTTTTCTGTTCGCCCTGCAATGATCTGAAGCTTTTCGGCGGTATCTCTGTCAGCTTGCCAGCATTCTTTCAGTATTTCACCGTCATTCTCTAAAAATTTTAAAGCAACCCACCTTGCTTTATATTTTTCAGTCAGCAACTGATCTTTTTCAACTACTTTTATCATTTCAAAAAGAGCATCATCAATATCTTTGCCAAACGAAATATCAGGCATGCCCTGGATCGATTTATTTTCAGAAGCTTTAACAGCAGCTTCCATTAATTCTTCCTTACCTTTACCTGTTCGGGCGATCGTTGTTACAACTGGCGTTCCCATCAACAATGACAGTTTTTGTGCATCAATTTCGATACCTCTTTTCCGTGCAACATCCATCATGTTCAAAGCAATACAAACTGGTATACCCATTTCAAGAAACTGAAGTGTCAGATAAAGATTCCTTTCAAGGTTCGAAGCATCAACAATATTAACAATAACTGCTGGTTTTTCATCTGTTAAAAAGTTTCTTGCTACAACCTCTTCAAGTGAATAAGCCGACAGCGAGTAAGTACCTGGCAGGTCAACAATCTGTAGTTTTTCTCCGTTATTAATGTAAACACCCTGTTTTTTTTCAACTGTAACACCCGGGTAATTTCCGACATGCTGCCTTGCACCGGTCAGTTCATTAAAAAGAGTTGTTTTACCTGAATTTGGATTACCTGCAAGGGCAATAACATTCTCCATTACCTGACCTCCACTTCAATAAAATCTGCTTCATTATTACGAAGAGTCAAGGTAAACCCCATAACTCTTAAAGCCACTGGATCGTTTAATGGCGCCCTTCCTTTGATTGTAATTTCAGTCCCCCTAACCATTCCCATATCTCTTAATCTTCTACCCATATCGCCAGCTGCCTTTACTGCTGAGATAACTCCAGACTGATTTTTTTTCATTTCTCTGAGATTTATTTTTTTTAACAAACCAACTTCTCCTTATTACTATATAAATAGTCTTACCTATCTTTTTCTTCATTAAACATTTATGTTAGATATGCCTAACTTTATAGTTTATGTCAAGCTTTTTTATTGTAATAGACACATAGTTGCGTATTGTTTTTTATTTACGGACTTGTAAAATAAGGTGTATATATACGGTTTATTAAGGGAACAATGGCTATCTGTAGAAGGGTGATGGTGTAATTTGCAATGGGGATGAGTTTTAGACTTTCATAGAGATTTTCTTTTCATTATCAACAAATGATGCAATTTTTTGATCGTCAAACTTACCAAGTGTGATCGTCAAACTTTCTTTTTTTCTTGCAGCAAGTTGAAGCCAATTGAGAATTTCTGCTTCAAGAGGTTCCTCTCCAACAGCTTTTGTATAACTGCTTTCTCTTAAATTATGATCCATCTTTCCAGAATTGATAAATGTCCAATCTGAATCGGCTTTAGAAATAATACCAGTGTGCCCCCTTGTCTGCATAGAAAATGATAAAATACTGCCTTTTTCCAGCTTGTTCTCCATTTCAGCGGCTATTTTTCTTGAGATCGCCACAGGGTCATCAACGGTATCAATACTTTTAGAATAAACATGTGAGCCAGCAGCGGCAACAAGGCCCTCACCTGTCATATAAGCATTAACAGGCAGTTTATTAGATTTTGCCTTCATCGCAAGATAAGATGCTATCCCATTTTGCCCCTTATAATTAACCCCTGATTTTTCCAGACTCTCGACAACAAGTTCGTAACAATCAACCTCATCATACTTTTTCCCTATATAATTTTCCGCTGCACCAATTAATTTTTCTGATATTGTCTTTTCTTTTTTTATTTCGTTCACTTCTTCTGTCTTTGCAGAGGGAGATTCTGTTTCACTTACCTGTTTATATGTTGACAATATTTTTATAAAATTTTCCTTCTGAGAACTCTTGTTCAGCCATGAATCCAACGCATTATATTTTTGAAGATAATCAGACCCAATTTTCATATCATCACCGTTTTTTATTTTGAATAATTTTGTTTACAGCAGTATTCCTAATTTATTAGCAAGACCTATGCCAGAACAGAAATGCTGTGTTCACAACATTTTCAATAATATTGATACTCAATTTGTGCCATTAAATTGACATATTATAAGAAACTGTGGCAGATCATCTTTCTTTTCTCTGCGTATGTAACTGTTTTTTTTGTTAGAATTAAACAATGACACCTATCACTTAAGGTTTTAAAAAAATCTTAACATAATTTTACAAACACGCCGAAACAACCTGTTTGCGAATGTTTCAAACTGTTCCAGCCATATCCAAGTCGTAAGTATTAAGCTTCGTTTTCTATTTTTTCTATACATGATGCTTTTGACATGTTAAAATAATTAATATCCTTGTTTGAAACATATCTTAATAAATTAATTATAGTATTTAATCATTTACGTTCAGTTTACTGCCCGTCTTTAATGAGGAAACGATGTTGAGTAAGGAACTATTTTTAAAAGAAAAACAAACTATTCAAATAGCAACAGAATTAACAAAGAGTGAATTGTTTTCTGACAATCCTATCAATGAAAATTTTTCTGATTTATTGACTGCATATCAAAAGCTCTATCACGATCAGGCCAGACTGATTGAAATGGGCGATATACAGTTGAAACAGTTAAATCGCCTTGTTCGTCAAATAAAAATCATCCTGGATAACATACCTGTTGGTATAGTCATTGTTGATAAGCACGGCAATATCCAACCGTCTTATTCTCAACACATGCATGCATTATTTGATTTAAAAATTATTTCCGGTATGTACATTGAAGATGTTTTGTACCTGGATAATAAAGAGAAAGAAGAACGTGAAACGTTTAAAAACTGGCTAAAACTCGTATTTGACATTTCCCATGACTGGGATTTAATTGCTGAAATTGCCCCAGATCTTGTCGAATATAATTTCAAGGGTAAAAAGCTCTCATATAAAATCAAATATCACCGAATTACGAATGAGAATCAGGCAACTTCGTTGATGATCTACCTTGTTGATGTTACAGAAAGAATTCGACAGAAACAACTATTAAAAAGGCAAAAAGCAGAACATAATTTCGGGATGGAGATCTTTTCAGCTCTTTTAAGTCAGGATGACAACAGCGATACCAGTGATTTTATTTACGAAACAAAATCAATGATAGATGATTGTCTACAACTATTCAACAGCCTCAACGAAGTTCAGGAAAAAGCGCCCGTATACGACAATATTTTCAGGCTTATGCATTCAGTAAAAGGTCTTTCAAAAACATACGGAATGAATGAACTGGCAAACCTTGCACATTCTACTGAAGAAGTATTAAATAAACTCAAATCGGGTAAAATCAACTTTGAAGCGGGGCTTTTTGAAGGTATCCCTGTTTCCGAAAAAATTCCTGAGTTACTAAATATGATGACAACTCTTATGGATAATGCTGAAAGAATTATTAAAAAGCTTTTTAAGCGTGAGACAGGAACAATTTCAGCAACAAGGGCTCAAAGACGTGGTATCAAGGTTGACTCTGAGAAAATTTCTGAACTTATAGAAATTTGTGAATCAATTGAAACACACAGCCCCGAATTTTCAAAAGGGCTGGCAGGAACTCTTTCTTTGTTAAAAGAGAAGGTAAAAGACCTCGTTTTCCAACCACTTAGTATCATCTATGACAGGTTATATAAAATAGTAGATGAAGTCTCAGAAACCCTTGATAAAGCGGCCAAACTAAACATCAGTGGCGATAAAATTCTTTTATCTGATGATTCTCTTCACCTTGTTATAGCATCCCTGATTCACCTCCTGAGAAACTCTCTGGATCATGGCATAGAGCAACCTGATATTCGGGAAGCTGCGGGTAAGTCACCATCAGGTGAAATAACAATTAAAACAACAAACTCTGAAGACCGTATTCACATCATTTTTGAAGATGACGGTGAAGGAATTGATCCACGAATCATTGCCGAAAAAGCCATCGAAAAAAATCTAATTACAGCAAGTGATGTTGAAAGTCTTAACGAAGATGATAAAATCAGCCTGATTCTTCTTCCAGGATTTAGTTCAAAAGATGAAGCAACTGAGATATCCGGGCGTGGTGTTGGACTTGACGTAGTCAATGACGCTATGGAACAGCTTGGTGGTTCGTTAAAGATCGAGTCTGATATTGGAAAAGGTACCCGGTTCCATCTATCGTTTCCGATAAACTTTTAATCTATTGAACTATAGAGAAATTTTTTTCTAAATACTACTTTCCAACACTTCTTTTTAACAAACCATAAATATCATCATATGTTGGTTCAGGAACAGTATTGGCTATACTTTTTGCTGAAACAGCAAGGTCTGTAAACTGTTTCAACTCGGCTTCAGAAAGCTCTTTAAAAGTACCGAGTAATTGAACAAATAATACCTCAAAAGCCTTAATATCTTTAACACCAAGAGCTTTAAAGATATTTTTCACCTTTTCTGTATTCTCAGAAGTGACAAATTTTATAAATTCACACATCAGAAGTCCGTTTGCTTTCCCATGGTCAATATCACTCATGCATGTCAAAGAATATCCCATGGCATGAACAACGGTAGTTCCAGTTTGGGAGATAGCTATTCCGCCCAGCATCGAAGCATAAAGAAGCTTTTCTCTAACTTCGAATAAAGGATTATCACCAGTTATTAACTGATGAAGACATTCTCCCAATACAGTCATAGACTCAAGCGCGATAAAAGAGCTCATCGTCGTATTTCGCTTTGAGAGGTAACTTTCAATAGCGTGAGAAAGTGCATCAACAGCTGTGTTTACTGAAATATCGGAAGGCAGTTTTTCCATATAAGTTGCATCAAGGAAGGCAAAAACCGGAAACAGAGAAATATCTCCAAGATTCTTTTTAGTGTTTTCTGCCGGTACTGTAATTATTGAATACTGTGTAACTTCACTGCCCGTCCCTGCTGTTGTAGGGACAGCGATAACAGGAAGTGGCTTAATATCAAAAGAGGAGGAAAACAGATTCTCATCGTCAACATCGTTTGTCGAAAGAAATGCAATAGCCTTGGCGGCATCTATTGGAGAACCGCCGCCTATACCAATAATAAAATCTGCATCAGTTTTTTTTGCTGCTTCAGCACCCTTTCTCACATTTCCAATAGATGGATTTGGTTCAACCTGATCAAAGATATCCCATTCAATCCCACAAATTGACAGAGCGTCACAGACATCTTTTTCCGCACCATTTATTTTAGCTGACCTTCGCCCCGTTACAATCAATGCTTTTTTCCAGCCGGTATTGAATACCTGAGCATTATTCTTTATGCAGTTTTTACCCATAATAACTTTTACTGGCATTAAATATGAAAAATTCATTGTAACAGGTCCCTTTTTAATTGATTAATCGCTGGCTAAAAACAAAAAACCCGATGCTGCATATCACTGCCGCATCGGGTTAAATACTTTCTGCACTCATCATCTTAATGTTGGGCTGACGCAGCCTTTTTTTCTTGTTTCACTTTCACAGGTGCTTCTTTTTTTTCTGGTGTTTCTGCTTTTACTGCGGCCTCAGCTTTCTTTTCAGGTTTTTTACCCACGACCCATGCATCACCTTTTCTTACAAGGTAAACTTCTTCTTTATATTTAATTTTACCTTCAATTACAACAGTCGCTGCATCTTCACCATCTGCTTCTATAGTGTAATCAAGATCTAACAGATCGCAATTGATATTTGCAAATTTTTTCTCAATGTATTTCTTTCCAAAAGCTTCCGGAGTATCATCACTACTGCAACCAGTAAGTGCAAATGCACCAATACAACAGATAACGCATAATAACTTCTTCATTTTATCCTCCTGATGTTTTTTAAAAAACTAAACCATAACTTCATTAAAACTATTTAAAATGTAAAAACATTTAAAACCAACCAAAATCATATACAGTTCAATACTGAAAAAGTAAAGAACAACATGAATAGAAATCAGGATTTTTCATCCCATCCCAAAGCACTAAGAGCACTACCCTCTCTCATGATCAGCAATGCAAGTTTATGCATATACACACGTCTTTCCTTTGGTGATCTTCCAGGGTAATATCTAAATGTCATAACAATACCAGCAAGCGAGGCAAAGAACGCCTGGCTGTGAAAACGCAATCCACCTGCGTCAGACATTTTAGCTACAACTTCATCAAACATTTTTGTAAAGTAAAGCATAACGGCATTGAATTTTTTGTAAGCTTTCTGATTTTCTTCTCCGCGCATTAAGAAATGACACATCATCTGGAATGTGGCTTCATTATCTATAAAGTAGTCAACAACACCGATACAAAGAGATTCGATAGAGGTGTTTGAAACTGCTCTTTCTTTTAATAATACCTCTATATTGTTAATATCCCTTATCAAAGCTTCTACGAAAAGATCATCCCTGCTTGGAAAATAACGGTATATTGATGCCGGTGAGACACCTGCTTCGTTTGCAATATCTCTCATTCCAATTTCATGAAATGCTTTACCCTTAAACAAATTCATTGCCGCTGAAATGATTAGTGTTTTTCTTTTTTCTCTTTCATTTTCTCTTAATTGTAAGAATGCTGATTTTTCAGTCATTTGATTCTCCTAATTTATTATTTCTCAAAAAACAGACTATAGACCTGTTTAAATTTTTTTATCCTAAAACATCTGCAATCGCCTCGGCTATACGTTGTTGACTAACCGGCTTTGAAACATATCCGTTCATTCCAACTGCAAGACATTGATCCATATCTTCCTGCATTGCATGGGCTGTCATTGCAATGATCGGGATATCATTATTTATTACTTTTACCCTATTGGACCGAATCAGTTCAGTTGCTTCAATACCATCCATTTCGGGCATCTGAACATCCATTAGCACAAGGTCATAATCGACCTTCTTTAAAGCTGTCAGTGATTCTTTGCCATTGTTGGCGACATCTGCCCTGTGTCCAATTTTTTCTATAAATTTTAGTGCCACTTTCTGATTAACAATATTGTCTTCCACAATCAGAATGTTTAAATTTTTACACAGCCCGTAATCGGCAGGTTCAATTCGTTCAGGAATAAAACCAGTCGAACCATTTTCGATATTTTCGTCACTGTCAAAAAGTGTTGAGAAACATCTTAAAAGCTTCGAAATTTTTACAGGCTTGGTAATGTAAGCATCGATCGTAGATTTTTCAAGCTCTTTCCTGCGCATTAATCTGTCATTAGGTTTAAGTCCGATGTAATGAAGAGGTGTATCTTGCAATACACCAATTGTTTTATGGTCAAAAAAACTATCATCCAACCCAGGTAATTCAAGATCCACAACAACGACAGAGAAGGGGGAACCCATTTGAGATTCAATCACAAGAAGTTTTTTTACCTGATCCGAATCTATTGCTTCAACGCAATCAGATTCGAACACTCCAAGCATTTCAATAATTGCTTTTCGTAACGAATTATTTTTTACAGCGACAAGAACCTTTTTTGCTCTAAGTTCTTTCCTGATAATAAGTCCGTAGCCCAACGGGTTTTCCTGTTTCTTAAAAAGAGCTGTAAACCAGAAGACTGAGCCTTTATCAAGTTCACTTGAAACACCACATCTACCACCCATTAATTCTGCCAGCTGACTTGAAATGGTCAGGCCGAGTCCTGTTCCTTCATATTTTCGGGACAGAGAAAAATCGACTTGTGAAAAAGACTGAAAAATCATTTCAATTTTATCTTCAGGAATACCAATGCCCGTATCCTGAACTTCAAACCTAATGGTCACTTCATCATCAGTCTCTCTTTCAGTAGAGACATTAAGAGACACTTCACCAATATCTGTAAACTTGATGGCATTGCCAATCAGGTTGATCAAAATCTGCCGCAGCCTTTCTGCATCACCAACCAGGTTTACGGGAACATCCTCTTTGATAAAGGTGGCACACTCAAGGTTTTTTTCGTAGGCCTTTACAGAGAGAAGATCAAAAACATCTTCAACAACATAACGGAGATTGAAATCATCTTTATTGATTTCAAGTTTTCCAGCCTCAATTTTCGAATAATCGAGAATTGCATTGATTATCGATAATAATGATTTCCCACTGCTTCGTACTATTTGAACATATTCCTGCTGATCCGGGTTTAAATCTGTCCCAAGTATAAGTTCTGTCATTCCAACCACACCATTCATAGGCGTTCTGATTTCATGACTCATATTGGCAAGGAATTCACTTTTGGCTTTGTTTGCAGCATCGGCTTCTTTTGCCAGAAGACGGACACGCGCTATCGCCTCTTCAAGATCATTATTTGTTTTTTCAAGCTGGGTAGTTCTTTCTTCCACCCTTTGTTCAAGTTTTTCATTCAGCTTTTTAATTTCAGCCTGTGCCTGATTTTTCTTAGCAAGTTCTTCTTCAAGCTGTTTATTCAATAAAAGGATAGAGTTAGACTGTTTATAAGCCCGAAGTGAAGATATGACGGTGACAAAGAGCTTTGCATTGGTCAGCTCTACTTTTGATTTGTAATCATTAATGCCATATTTAACTATAATTTCATGTTCAGGGGTTCTCCCCGACTGACCTGTACGGAGCACAATCTGAATCAAGTCATTATTTAATTCTTTCCTCACGTGATGAACGAGTTCGAGCCCCGCACTATCAGTCTCCATAACAACATCAAGAATCAGCAAAGCAATGTCAGGATTCTCATTTAAGATACCGACAGCCTCTTTTGCAGATTTTGCAGAGAGAAACTCAAGTTGTTTTCCTTCAAATTCAACATCGTATAAAACAAGACGGGTTAATCTGTGGATTTCATCTTCATCATCTACAATAAGAATTTTCCATTTCTCTTCAAGCAAAACAGCCTCTTATACAGAATTTTAGCGGGACATATATATTGTTAACCTGATTGTTCAATCCTGATCCTGATGTTACCTTTTATAGAATTAGACGGGCAAAACGCAAAAAACATGTCAGGCACTTTTTGATAAATCCATTAAACATTTTTATGGGTGAATCTCAACGCCAGCCTGAACAGGTAAAATCAGATTGCGGTAATACTCCTTTGATAATATAAAATGCCTGCAAGAGTGTCAAGAAGACATTTTTAAAAACCGACAGCCCCCCAATTAAGGATATATACAAACCAGTATAGAAATTTCAACCTGATTAAAGTTGTGTATCAAAAGCCTGATTGAACACTAAAGTAAAGTAGGTGGTTTTTTTACGACGCCATCAGATTATAAATGGACAACAATTATAATAAAAGGTATATAACTCTCCATGAATACTTATGATAAACTCAAAAAAAGATTAATTCAGCTAAATACAGATTTTGTAAATTTATTTAATGATACAGAATCTTTTTCAGGAATGTCCCGGGCTCATGTCAACAAATACGAACAAACCTGTAATACTATATCAAAACAACTTACAGAAGACATCGTCAGAGTTGCTGTCGTCGGGCCTATAAAGTCAGGAAAAAGCACCTTTGTAAATTCTCTTTTCAGACATGATTATTTAAAAAGAGGCGCAGGTGTAGTCACATCAATCGTTACAAAAATTCACTGTGGGCAAAATCTTAAAGCAACAGTAACATTTAAGTCCTGGGATGAAATCAACCACGACATTGAACAGGGTCTGACACTTCTGCCAATCGAAAATCAGGAGACTGAAGAATTAAGATTTGATCTCCGTAAAGAAGACCACCGGCAAAAACTTCAGGACGGTATAGGTTCTTTAAAATCTGACCAGCTGATTATTGACGACAGCAGAAATTTAAATATCGTGCTTCTTTCTTCTTATTTAAAAGGTTATGAGCAGGTAAAAGATATCATCGCACCTGATACGGTTACAAAAATTTATGGGAATGAAAAGTTTACTGAGCACAGAACCTACTCGGGCGATGAGGTAATGGCGGTTTATATTAATGATATCCAGCTCGAAATCAATTCAGATCTCTGGGATGGTTCCATTGAAATTGCTGACTGTCAGGGAAGTGATTCTCCGAATCCGCTTCACCTTGCAATGGTTCAGGATTACCTATCTATTACAAACCTTATCGTATACGTTATCAGCAGCAGAACAGGACTCAGGCGTGCCGATATAAAATTCCTTTCGATGATAAAAGAAATGGGGATTATGGACAACATGCTTTTTGTTGTCAATTGTGATTTCTCAGAGCATGAATCGATGGCCGATTTTAATAAGCTCATGGAGAAAATCAAAGAAGAACTTTTGATTTTCATGCCTGAGCCTGAGCTCTTTACACTTTCTGCATTGTATAACCTATTTAGTGCGAAGAATAATTCAGAGGGATTAAATACAGAGCTGACAGAAAAGGATATCTTAAGGCTTCAGCAATGGGAAAATGAAAAGGAATTTTCAAAACTTTCAACAACAGAAAGTGAAAGATTTGAGGGTGTTCTTAAAAGAAGGCTGACTGAAGACAGATACTCACTGCTTTTGACAAATCATATCGAAAGACTCTCCCTGATGGCATCCGGTATAAATCAAATGATTACAGTCAATAAAGAGATTATTAACCGTGATTCATCAAGTGCCAAAGAAATCATAAACCGCATTAAAGGGAATCAGAGTAAAACAACAAAAGTCAGCGCCATGATAAGGAACACACTTGACGGTGCCGTCAAGCAAGTGAATGCTGACCTGAAAAAAGAAGTCGAAACCTATTTTGATGAAAGAGGCGGAACAGCCATTTCAGATATCAAAACTTTTATCAGAAATTATGAACATAATTTCAATAACTATACCTCCGATCCTGAAACATCTAATTTCACAGCAAACCTCTATATTGTTTTTCAGGAGTTCAAGCAGACTGTTGATACCTTCATGGCCGAAACGATTGCTCCAAGAATCTTAGGGTTCATAAAAACAAATGATTCAATGCTGCTTGAAACACTCGATCAAATGACAAAACCGTATTCCAATATGGTGCAAAATGCTTTGGCTGAATACAGCAGCGTTTTAGACGAATTTCAAATCAGTATTGAAATTCCGGATGAAAACAACACCGGCAGAGAGCTTCCGGATATTGAAACCATAAAAAGAGCTGGAAATATCAGCTACCCAAAAGCAACCGCAGTTATCAGTTATTCAGCACGTGTCAGAGCCGAATCAGTCTTGAAGTTTGGTTTTTATCGCATTATCAGTTTCATCAAGAAAACATTTAAAAAGGGATCTGGCGATAAAACCAAAAATGAAATTATCGCTCTTAAAGATGGTCTTTCAAGAATTAAATATGAAACAGTCGCAAATCTTACTTCTCATTTCATCAGCTACAAGGAAAATATTAAATTTCAGTATTTTTACAAACTAACAGAAATGGTTGCCAACTCAATATATGACATAAATACAGAAAGTTTCAATGCTTATGTCAGCGATTTAGAAACAGTCTCCGACCTGATCAATGAGAAAAAAACAGATAAGGAAAAAATCATTCAGCAGCTTGATTCATTTAAGATAGAAGTAAAATCTTTAAGTAGCCGTGCAGTTGAAATAAGAAAAGATATTAGTGCGATGTAATAAGCAAAAGTGGTCGAAATTATTTTTGTTTATTTCGACCACACCTGGCTTTAGATTAATGCGTCAGCAAATTCTTTAGCATCAAAATCCTGAAGATCACCAACCTGTTCACCAACCCCCACATATTTAAGCGGAATATTGAGTGTATTGGTTATGCCAATGACAATTCCACCCTTGGCAGTGCCGTCAAGTTTTGTGAGTGCTATAGAATTAATTCCGATAGCTTCATTGAATAATATCGCCTGCTGAAGCGCATTCTGACCAGTAGTTGCATCAACAACCATTAAAGTTTCATGGGGGGCTTCAGGAATTTTCTTAGAGATGGTCCTCTCAATCTTCTTTAACTCTTCCATAAGATTTTTTTTCGTATGCAGCCTGCCCGCAGTATCAATAATGACGATATCTACATTTCTTGCAACAGCTGCTTCCATACCGTCAAAAGCAACGGCTGAAGGATCTGAATTATCTTTGTGGCGAACAATATCAGCGCCCGAGCGATCTGCCCAGATCTTAAGCTGATCAGAAGCAGCAGCCCTGAACGTATCTGCAGCGACAATAAGAACCTTTTTACCCTCGTTTACATATTTTGAAGCGAGTTTACCTATAGTGGTTGTTTTACCAACACCGTTAACCCCAACGACCATCATTACATGAGGTTTTGAATTTGGACTATTATCTACTTTTTCTTCGAGATCAATGTAGTTGAGAATTTCTTCTTTAAGAAGTCTTTTGAGGTCATCAGGACCAGTAATCTCAGATTTCTTTTCCATCAGGGTTTCGATAATTTCCATTGCTGTCTTTACGCCAACATCAGATGTTATTAAAAGTTCTTCAAGCTCTTCAAGCATATCATCATTTAAACTGCCACCTGAAAATATTCTGTCAACACTTGACGAGAAGGCCTTACGGGTTTTTGACAAACCTGTTCTCAAATTTTTTAATATACCGACCGGCTTTTCTATTGTTTCCTTTTTTTCTGGAATTTCTTGCTTTTCCGGTTGATCATCTATCTCTTTATCAGTCGCAACATCTTCCTGTTTAGTAGTCTCAATCTCTTCAGGAATTGTTTCTTCCAGGTATTCAGGCTCTTCTTTAATAACGTCAGCAGGTTTCTCTTTTTTACGGGATCGAATTTTAAAATATATTCTCAATATTAGTAGAAGAAGAACAACAGGGGGGACAATCCATATAAGTTCTTTTTCATAAGGCTGAATATAAGGCCTGAGCATCTCAAATAGAATCAGAGCCTTTGTCTTCAGTAACTCAAAATATACAGTAAGTTTTACCCAAAAAGTATCGATAATATTCAAAATTTTGTTTTCCATCGTATTGTTCCTGTTTCATGGTACAGTCTATTCAAAGGTACAAACAAATATTGTACACTCAATTATCAGGCTATTATACGATTGTAAATATCTGTATACAAAAATACTTCAATTTTATTGAGAATAATAGCTGGTAAGCAAAGTTACTGGCATTGCCTAAGTGGACAATTAATTCATCTACAAGGTCTTGCGGTCATCAAGAAGTCTTTCCAGTTTTTTAAGCAGTTTTTTCTCTTCTTTTCCTGCTTTGTTATCTTCAGCAATACTACATCTTAATATTTCTATTGCGACAAGACGATCTTCCGGAGTTATAATTAATTGGGGAATTTTATTTACTGCAAAATCAAAATCCGCTTTTAAGATTTTTGCCTGTTCACGAATAATTTGATAAATTGTTTCTTTATCAATTCCTACAAAAACAGGTGCCGAATCGACAAGAGCTTTAACAAACTGAAGCTGAGGCCGATACCTTATTGATTTTACAGAATTGATTGCAACAAGAGCACGCACCATTCCTTCTATTTTACCACCAGAAGATGCCAGGTTTTTCCAGTCACTGAATTTTTTTTCAGCCGCCACTGGTTTTTTTTCGGTAGCAGCCTGCTCTGATTTACCAAAAATAACAGGTAAAACAGGGTTGCTGTAAAGATTGTAAAATGAGAAACATTGCGCAACATCAGTTATGTTGCCACAATATTCCAGAGAAGCTCCTATACTTTCCGAAACAGCTTCTTCAAGTATTCTGTATTTACTTTTTTTAGACAGCTTTATTCTGTTTTCTTTAACCAGTGGAGCTAAATTTTTAATCGGAAGTAATACGGGGTTAAGGTCTGAAAACAAATATCTTTCAACTCTCATGGAGTGAGTGTTCCGGAGTATTCCAGCTGATAAGTCATTGGACATCATTCGAACAACCGGTCCTAAGCTCTGTTGATAAAGATTTTCATTCAAATCAGATATTTTATTTACATACCAGAATTCTTCTTCTCCTTTGTCATCACTCATTTCAAGAATGTCATCCATTTTTCTTGATTCAAAACGCACATGGGGTTCACCATGTTCATTCACTTCGTCATCAATCACCATCTGGTAGAGACCTGGAGAAAGGTATTGAATCAGATCAACATTTTTGATCATCTCATTGTGCTCTTTTTTTACAACCTTGCTGGAAACAAATATTCCAAGATGACCGATATCTTTGTGAAGAAGGTAAATAATAATCTGGTTTGATCTTTTTATCCCATCCTCACTTCCCCATACTTTTTTAACCCAGTTTAAAGCCTGTTGGGGAGGAGCAATATTATCACCCTCTGAGGCAAAGACGATTATCGGTTCTTTTAAGTTTTTAAGATTAATATTTTTGCCTTCTTCAAAAGAGATATTACCCTCTTCCAGTTTGTTTCCGACAAAAAGATCTCTTGTAATAAACTGAATTTCTTTATCAGTGAGAAAGAAAAATCCGTTCCACCATTTCTCGAAATGTAGAAACCGTTCTGCTTCTGTATCAATATTGGCATACAGATTATATTTTTTCTTCCATAAGGTGTTTGCAGGATTTAAATCTTCAAACCCTTTGACAAGATTTGCCCCATCAAAACAGCCGTTGCCTAAATCTGCACATAATGATGATGCCCACATACCGCCTAAAAGCCCACCTTTGTACCGCATAGGGTTCTGGACATCTTTACCTGCCCAATAAGATAAGGGCGATCCATTCAAAATAATCGGGCCTGTTATATCAGGTCTATCCGCTGCTATAAGAGCTGTGGCCCAACCGGCCTGACAATTGCCGATAACAACAGGTTTATCAGCTTTCGGATGCAGCCTGCCTATGACTTCAATAAACTGAATTTCAGCATCGGTAACATCGCCTAAAGACTGTCCTTTAACGGGGAATTGTGAAAAAATCATGAAGTATACCGGATGCCTGTTTTTCATTGCAATACCGATTTCGGATTCTTTTTTGAAACCTCCGACGCCCGGTCCATGTCCGGCTCTGGGATCAATAATCACAACAGGCCTTGCTTCATCTGGAATATCTACACCCTCTTCGGGCATAATCCTTGCCAAAGCATAGTTTACTGGCCTGTCAAGATCTCTGCCATCAAAAATAACCTGATAATCAAACTCAAGAACAGGTGGCAGCCCCTTTTCATTTTCATCAATAAAGTTTGTACCCTGCTGCCTGACAACATCTGTAAAAAGAATCATTCTCTGCCAGGTATCTATTGTATATTCAAAAACTTCGTTAACCCAGTCCAAAACCGGGGGAACAAAGCCTTGAAATGTCTTTCCAGCTTCCATCACAAACGCTCCTTATTCACGATTACGGCTTGATGCCTGCAGCTAGTCTTTCACTAATTGCGGCTGCACGAGAACTCTCAACATATGAAAGAATCTTTCCCGCAGCATCCCCCTTCATATTTTTTATTATTTTTTCGGCAACGATAATATCCATACTGTTTATTATCTGACCGGCATTTTTTGGCTTCATACTTGAATAAACTTTAACAAGCTGTTTTATTTTTTTATCCTCTGCAGCCTGCTTTCTAATTTCTCTTTCAGACTTTTTCCTGTCCAGTTTTTCCAGACTGATATTAATCTGACTATGCGTTTTTTCAAGTTCAGCTATTTTTTCTTCGAGTTCTTTTTTTAGAACCTTAAGCGTCTCCTGTTCTTTAATTATTTTTTCTTCTTGTTCTTTTAAAAGCTGTCTTCTTGTCTCAAGGCCCTCAAAAATTATCTTTGCTGCCTCAGCTTTCTTTGCTTCAGGGTTTTCAGCGCCTTCTTCAGCCTCTTTACCTTCTTTTGCACCTTCAGGCTCTTCTACTTTTTTCTCATCAGCAGCAACAGCATTTTGAGGACTTAAAAGGTCTTCACCAACACCGGCAGTTTTCATAAGAATCAATGCTGTGATGATATTAACCACAACCAGAGCAAGTAGAATTTTCTTTATTGTTTGCCTGTTTTTTAACATTATCGGTAACATCCTTTCTATTCTTTATCAATATTTAGAAAAAAATCATTGTTTAGAATATTAAACTTTATATAGTAAAGTGCATCATGATTCATTTGATTTTTCGTTAAAACTACGTGAGATGAGAACCATTTCATCTGAGTCCTTAACGGCCTGCTTATCTAATTCATCATAGTACTCTGCCTTTTTTTTATCTTTCAGTTTTTCGATCACTTTTTTGCTAACAGATTTTTTTGTCAATTCTTCCTGTTTTTTTATAAGAATAACCTTAAGTTTTTCCAGCAATTCCTCTTCAGATGCAATTTTGAGTTCAAGGCCTTCAAGGTAAACAGAATATGTTCCGTGATCTTCAGCAGATATTCCTTCTACCATCTTGTTTTCAAACTCCAGCGCACTGATCCGATGTGCATTTTCACATTCAAGTATACTTTGATTACAATGATTAATTGCGACCTGTACTTTAGCCACTTCCTCCTTGGCCATTTTTTCAATATGTTCTCTATAAGAGAGAAGTGCTTTAAGTTTAAATTGAAATTTTTTCATAATTCACAGTTTAAAAATATATTGCCTTTAGCTTGTTAAGTGAAACTTCATAGTTCGTCCTGGCATCTATATCCTGTTTTCTCAGCGCATCAAGTTTTGGTTTCAGTTTTATGGCCTGATCTATCGCCTGATTTGAACCAGAGGCATAAGCCCCAATTGAAATCATATCTTCTGCATCTGCATACGCAGAAAGTATTTCAATAGTCTCTTCCCGCAATTTTGTATGTTCAGGCGGCACAACATCCCGGGCAACCCTGCTAACACTTTCAAGTACTTCTATCGCTGGATAAAACCCTCTGTTAGCCAGTTTCCGAGAAAGAACTATATGACCGTCCACGATCGATCTGACAGTGTCACCTACCGGATCATTTAAATCATCACCTTCAACAAGAACTGTATAAATACCTGTTATACTACCTTTACCTTTAATCGTCCCCGCACGTTCAAGCAATATTGGAATTCTGACAAAAAATGACGAGGTATAACCTCTGTTGGTCGGTGGTTCCCCTGCCGACAATCCGACATCTCTTGAGGACATTGCAAATCTCGTTATTGAATCAACAATAAGAAGGACATCTTTTCCCTGATCTCTGAAATACTCTGCCATAGCCGTAGCAAGGTATGCACCCCGCATTCTGACAAGTGGCGGTGAATCAGATGTTGCGGCAACAACAACCGTTTTTTTCATCCCGTCAGGGCCAAGATTGTTTTCAATAAAATCCTTCACCTCTCTGCCACGCTCACCAATAAGACCGATGATGGTCACATCAGCCTCAGTATGCTTTGCCATCATCCCCATTAAGACACTTTTTCCGACACCTGAACCTGCCATAATTGCGACACGCTGCCCCTTGCCTAAAGGAAGTATTGTGTTGATAACTGAGACACCAACATCCATCAATTCACTAATACTTTCCCTTTCAAGAGGATTAACGGGCTCACCATAAAGGGGGTACTTTTGCGTAGAGTGAACGGGGCCCAATCCATCAAGCGGTTCCCCCATCCCATTGATAACACGTCCAAGATATCCATCACCAACATCGGCTGCAGGTCTTTTTTCAACCAGTACAATTCTACTCCCGACTCTGACACCACGGACATCGCCATACGGCATCAGGAGAACTCTGTCGGCTTTAAAGCCAACAACTTCGGCCAGTATTTTTTCGTCAAATTCATTGTAGATTTCACATAGGTTCCCGATACCCATATTTAAACCGACACCCTCAACAATAAGCCCGATAATTTTTGCAACCCGGCCTTCAAGCTGAATACTGAGGCAATTTTCAACAGCTGAGAAATATTTGCTCCAATCAATTTCATTTACAAGTTCTGTCAAAATATGGTTTCCTCTTATTAGACTTTCAAGGATTCAGAAACGTTGATAACACTTCTCTTAACTGCTTCAAGTCGTTCTTCTATACTTGTATCAACTTCACCGGAACTTGTCTCTATTCGGCAGCCTCCCGGCGCCATCAAAGGGTCAGAAACAATACTAACCTGTTTAAGCCCTTTAATTTCCTCGAAAAAATCATCTTTTACAACTTCAATATATTCATAATCATCTGGGTTTACTGTGATAGTCGCATCTACGGGGTCAGGAATTTTTTCAAAGATATCAAGTATGGCTCTGGTAATAATAGTATTATCAACCGAAACATGGCCATAGACAACTTTTTCAGAAATCTTCGCAATCAGTTCAATTATCTTTTCTTCACTGTTTTTTAAAAGGTTTTTCCATAAGGATTCTACATTGTTTAAAATCAGGTTAAGTCGTTCAGTTTTTTCACCGGCCATCAGAACACCGGCCTCATAACCCTCTGTTTGCCCTTTAGCAAAGCCCTCTTCATAAGCCTCACGTTTGATTGTTTCAATATCCGGCGTCTCGGGTACCACGTCTTCTGGGCTTACTTCCATTGAGATATCGGCCTCAATGTCATCCTGATCAGGTTCGTCTTCTTTTTCAAGACTTTCATCTTCTTCAGCGGGGCCATATAACAAAGAAAATTTTTTTTGGGTCAGTTGTTCCTGTTTGTACAGTTCTTTAAAAGCCTTTTCAAGTTCGAGATCTTTCCGATCTTCGATATCACCAGTTGCAGCCTCATGCGTTTCAAGCTGATCTGGAACGAGAGGTTCCCATTTTGCAGCGACCTGAGTCGCTATGATTTGTTTATCAGACGAGGACATCATCCTTTCCTTTTCCGCCTAGAGTTATTGATCCATCAGCCTCAAGTTCTTTGGCTGCCTGTACAACTGCCTGCTGAGCCTCTTCAACCTCGGAAAGCTTAACTGGTCCCATAACTTCCAGGTCTTCAAGGATCATTTCTGCAGCTCTTGAAGAAAGGTTACCAAGAACCTTATTCTTCATTTCTTCGGATGCAGTCTTAAGAGCAAGTGTGAGTTGAGGTCCTTCAACCTTTTTGAGAATCTCTCTCATCGCTCTGTCATCAACACCGTTCAGGTCTTCAAAAACAAACATCAGATCTTTAATGTCACTTGCCATTTCTGCTTCTTCTTCTTCAAGAAGTTCCATTATGACTTCTTCAGTCGCCTTATCAACACCATTTAATATATCTACCAGAACCTGCAGACCACCGACTTTACCACCAGAGCTTACCATGGTTTTCATTTCAGATTTTAAAGCATTATCAACATCACGTACAATATCTTCAGGAATCTGACCAAGTTGAGCAACACGAAGAGCAATATCACCCTTAATTGCTTCAGGGAACAATACCATCACATCTGAGGCAATATCAGATGGGAGATGTGCAAGAACCATCGCAATCGTCTGAGGATGCTCAGTTGATAGTGCTGTCGACAATGCTCCAAGATTAACCTCACGGCTCCATATAAACGGTTTATCCCGCTTATGGTCCTCAATGTCTTTCAGAATCATTTCTGCTCTGTCAGGCGGGAGGGTTCTTTCAATAACGTTTTTGAGAAAATACGCAGATTCAACAACAAGTTTTGATTCACCTTCATACAAATCAACAAACTCCTTGGCAACCTTTGCCATATCAATAGGCGAAATTTCATCGATCAGCGTCATTGCTGATGCAATTCTTTTAATTTCAACGTTCGTCATCTTTTTAAAAATTTCAGCTGCATATCCTTCACCCATCGAAAGCATGAACATAGCTGCTTTCATATCACCCGTCAGTTCTTTATCCTTTTTACCTGCTTCAGCCATTATTATCCCTTATCGCTTAACCAGCCCTTAATAATATTAGCAGCCTTATTAATATCCTCACGTGCCATAACCATTGCCTTCTCCTGAATCGTAGCCACTTTGGGCTTGGAAAGAATCGGCTGGCCTGAATCATCAAACCCCAGCTGTTCAACACCGTGTTCCGTAATCATATCAGATTCATCATCATCCATCATATTGGATTCTTTAAAGTTTCTGATCAGTGGCCTGACAACAAAGAAGAAAACAAGAAAAACGATTGCTACATTTGCAACTGCTCTACCATATTCATCTATGTATGCACGCCAGTTAACTGTATCAGATTCAAACTCAGCGCCGCCACCATCAGCCCATAGACCACCTGCTGAAAATGAAATTGATTGAACTGTGACCTGATCTTCACGATCAGCACTATAGCCCATCGTTTGCCTCACAATGGTCATAAACTGACTCAGCTCTTCATCCGTTCGAGCGGTAAATACTTTTTTCCGGCCGCCATCAACCTTTTCCCAAGTATACTTCCCATCCAAAACAGCCGCAACTGAAAGGCGCTGAACTGTTCCTACTGGTTTTTGGGTGATCCTGATTGTTTTGCTGATTTCATAGTTGATCGTATCGTCCTGATGTTCTTTCTTTTCACTTTTACCACCTGCGCCAATACCTTGCCCCAAAGGATTTACACTTGAAATTTTATTTTCTGTGTCATTTTTCTTTTCAATATTATCTGCAATCGTTTGTCTGCTTCGTATAACCTGAGCATCCGGATCAAAAAGTTCTTCATTAACATCAATTTGTGAAAAATCCATATCTGCCGTCACTCGAACAATGGCCTTGCCAGGGCCGACAATCCCTTCAAGCATCGTTTGGATACGCCCCGCCATATTTTTTTCATATTCTAATTTATATTTTAGCTGGGAGTTTATTTCAGAATTTTCATCATTGGGCATGCCATTCGATAAAACCTTGCCATTTGAATCTATCACAGTAACAAGTTCAGGTGTCAGATCTTCAATTGCACTTGCGACCAAATGAACAACAGCTCTGACTTTATCCTGCGATATCCTGCCTCTCAGTTTAAGGAAAACCGATGCTGAAGGTGGTTTTGTATCCTCCACAAAAACAGAATCCTTAGGCATGACAATAAGAACCTTAGCATCCTGAACCTGTTCAATATCCTTGATGGTTCTGGCAAGTTCACCCTGAAGAGCCCTCTGATAATTCAACTGCTGAACAAATTCAGTTGTTCCGAAGTCGGTCTTGTCAAATATTTCAAATCCTACCTTACCACCACGTGGCTGCCCCTCACTTGCAAGCATCAAACGTACTCTGCTGACTCTGTCTTCCGGAACAAGGACAACAGTCTCATTACTCTCAAGTTTATAGGGAATTTTTTGCTTTTCCAGGATTTCTACAATAGCCGAAATGTCTTCCTGAGACAGATTGCTGTATACCTTTTTAAATTCCGCCTTATTTGCCCAAAGAAATACACTTCCAAAACCAGCAAGTATAAAAAATACAACAGCGCCTGAAACGATCTTTTTTGACACCGGCATATTTTTTAAATTTTCAAGGTACGCTAATATAGATTTAATCATTAATTAAATATTCCACCATTAAAAGTCTACTATTGAAAACAATGCCATGAAAAGAAAAGATATCTCACTTACACAGGCATTTTTCTAACCTCATTGTATGCCTGCATTACTTTTTCTCTTATTTTGATAAAATATTTCAACGAAATATCTGCTTCGTGAACTGACAGCATCCCCTCATGAATGCCCATTTCACCTTTAACAACTTTTTCTGCAGAGTCATCAGCAGTGTGCTGTTTTGTATTAACATCTTCCATCAGTGCTTTTAAACGATCTGAAAAGTTCTCTCCCGCTTTAACCGGTTTAGAACCTGTTGAAACGATCGAATTTAAATTATTGTTAATTCCCTGAATTCCGCTCATAATCTAACTCCTATTCTCCAAGTGTTAGGGCTTTATTGATCATGCTTTTTGTATTTTCGATAACTGCTACATTCGCATCATAAGAACGCTTGGCAACAAGCATGTCAGCCATTTCAGTCAATGTATTTACATTTGGCATCTTCACATAACCGGTACCGGGATCAGCGTCAGGATGAGCCGGATTGTAAACAAGACGAAAATCTTCCTGGGAAGCTACAATTTCTGCAACTTCAACTTCGTTGTACTCCGTTGAGGCACTTTCAAAAGTCTCCTTAAAACTCTCTACCGGCTTACTTTTCAGGACGAGCATCTTCCGCCTGTAGGGCCCGCCTTCTTCGGTTCTCGTAGTTTCAGAGTTTGCAATATTTTCAGAGATTATATTAACTTTTGTACGATGTGCTGACAGCCCGGAAGAACTTATTTTAATAGACTGCATAAGATCCATTATCTACCCCCTTCAGTAATCGCATGTTTAAGCATACTCATTTTTCGTTTAAGCATTTCCACGCTGGTTCTGTATTTGATATTATTTTCAACAAGTTTATTCATTTCCGTATCTATGTTTACCGGGTCCTCACTGTTAAAACCATCACCGTCAACTTCAGCTTTAAATATTGAAGTATCAGTTCCAACACTATAATGTCGTGCGTTTGTACGGGAAAGTTTTTCCTCTCCTTTTTCCATTTCCATCGCAAGTGTCTTTTTGAAGTCGATGTCCTTCGGTGTATAGCCGACCGTATCAATGTTTGCGATATTTCCTGCGATAAGGCCATGCCGTTTCGTTGCAACATTCAGCGATTTACCTAGAAAATGATAGGTTTCATCAAAAATCGGACCAGGCATATACCTCCTTCAAAAAGCATTGAATCTTTAACTTTTTTATAATTCTGATTATCACTTACGAAATGATCTATTAATCGGTTTAATCTAACATAGTCATTATGAACATTTACAATTATAACATGATGCAACTTGCATGCCGGATATTTATCTTGGGGAAAGGATTATTACTGGGCTGGATTTTCTATCGTAATATTTTTTTCTTTATACTCATTCAGTTTGTTTCGCAGGGTGCGAACGCTGATCTCCAGAATTTTAGCTGCGTGGGTTCGGTTACCACCTGTTTTGTCCAGAGTATGGTAAATCATTTTCCTTTCAACGTCCTTCAGTGGTGAGGCTAATATATCATCGGGTATATTCTGGTGAGTTGACCGTTTTTCTGAATTCTGGATAACTTTATCATCAAGAAAAAGGTTTTCAACAGTAATTGATTCGTCATCAGATAAAATAACTGCCCGTTGAATAATATTTTCAAGTTCTCTTACATTACCTTTAAACTTTAATCCTGATAACAGATCCGCCGCCTCTTTCGTCAAACATTTGACATTTCTTCCGTCAATCCTGTTAAATTTTTCAATAAAAAATTCTGCCAGTGGAATGATATCTTCCCATCTGTTGCGAAGGGGCGGAATGACAACGGGAATAACATTTAAACGATAGTAAAGGTCTTCTCTGAACTCTCCATTTGCTATAATTTCTTCCATATTACGATTTGTAGTAGCAACAACACGGACATTAACTTTCACAGGAGACAAACCACCAAGTCTGTCTACTTCCCGTTCCTGAATAACCCGAAGCAATTTGGCCTGGAGGTGAAACTGCATTTCAGTGATTTCATCAAGGAGAATCGTTCCATTATTCGCCAATTCAAACTTTCCGGCTTTTCTGGTTATGGCACCTGTAAAAGCACCTTTCTCGTGTCCGAAAAGTTCACTTTCAAGGAGATTTTCCGGAAGTGCTGCACAATTGACCGCTATAAACGGGCCGTTGTTTCTACCACTCTTTTCATGCAGGTATTTTGCCAGTAACTCTTTTCCGGTACCGCTTTCTCCTTGAACAAGAACAGATGCTGTGCTGTCTGCAATTTTATCAACCAATGTAAAGAGGCGTTTCATTTGGTTGTTAACTGTAATAATGGGCAATGCCTCTTTTTTCTTCGAAACCTGTTTTACCTGACTTCCATTAAATACATTTTCAGAAAACAGGGCAAGCTTCTCTGCGGCCACCGGTTTAACGATATAGTCCAATGCGCCATTTTTCATAACACTTACAGCATCATCAACGGCTATGGAATTACCGATAACGAGTACTTCAACGTCCGGGTATTGAGTCTTGACATTCGCCACAAATTCCGAACACGGCATACCAGATGATTCAAAGCTTACAATAACAAAGCTGTATTTCTCAGATACAAGCTTTGAAAGCGCCTCAGAATTACTATGGAGTGTTGTCACATGACACCCCCAATTCTCAAGCATATCGCTTAAAGTAGTTCTATCTGAATGATTTTCTTCAATAAGAAGTATATTTTTTGGATTTGCCATTTTTCCTGTAAGGTATCGTAGAATTATAAATTATCAGTAAAGTTAAATATCTGATCAGTAAAAAGCTTAACTAAAACCAACTGCCAGTCGGAGTTGTTTCTCACTGCATTTTCAGGTATTTTCAAGACGGTTGTTCAGTTTCATTCCACGAAGCCGCTCCTTTGCCATACTACTCCAAAAAGAGTCGCCATTTTGAACAACGTTTTGATAAGCCTGAACAGCCTGCTTGTATTTTCTTTCATTTTGAAGAGCTTCACCAAGAAGAAAATATAACTCTGTTGGTGGGTTTTCTGTACCTGCAAATTTGACAGCCATATTAAATGCATCTGAAGCTTTCCCCCACTCCTGCATATCCATATAGTTTTCACCGAGGCTTCTGTGAGTCATCGACAGGAGTGCAAATGAATCACCCGGTTCGGCTGAAATCATGTTAAGCGCCTTAATTAAAGAATTGACAGCAGAGCTGTAGTTTTTCAATCCTCTGTAGCCTTTTGATTTCGATACAAGGATTGCAGCTTTTTCTTTGTTCTTTTTACTTTTGCCAAAGGCTTTATCAAAAAACAGCAAAGATGCAGCAAATTTTTTATCAGCAAGCAGGATTGTTCCCATCCGGCGTTGTACATCGACGATCTTTGACTTCCTGGAAAAATTACGGTCATATGTCTTGAGCATATTATATGCCTCATCTTTACGACCGGCTTCGTCCATAGAAACACCTAAAGAATAGATCAGATCTGCGGACCTCTTCTTCCTGCCAGTTCTTTTATATGCCTTCATCAACTGTTCGATCGCACTTTCATAAAGATGGGCTTTCAGATATGCTTTTCCAACAAGCAGAAACATTCCGGGACTTTCCGTTTTGTCTAACAACCGTTTATCATTTTCATAACGGGCTAGAACTCTTGCGTATTCATTTTGAGAGATTTGTTTCTTAAATATTGATTCTGTTGAGTTCTGTAAAAGATTAACAGCATCATTCTTTAATGCCCGTGGTTCTGTCGCAAGCAGTTTTTTGACTGTATCAACACTCGTTTCATATTCACCCTCTTTATTAAAAAGAATGGCAAGTCTCATCAATGCCAGCCGTGAAAGAGGATTGTCAGAATACTCGTCAATAATCATATTATACAGTTTTTTCTTTTCATCAACGCCTTCGAGAAACTCCGCAAGTCGCATCGAACTGATAACATAACCATCTGTACCTGGATATTTCTTTATAACCAGTTTAAAAATATCAGTTGCCTTTTCTATTTGCTTGTTCTCAACATAGGTATCTCCAATTCTTGCCAGAATTGTATCCCGTCCTTTTGTTTCAGGGAATATATTGTAGACCTTTGACAAAATTCTTCTGGCTTTATTGCTCTGGTTGGTATGGTAATAAGAGTTGCCAAGAAACAGCAAAAGTTCGGGGCGTTTGTACACAAGTCTTTCATTAGTCTTTACTACATCTTCAAATATTTTAATAGCTGCATAAAAATCATTCTGATTAAACAACGATTTTCCGAGTGCTATTTTTGCTTGTCCTATAAAACTCCCATTTGGAAATTGCTCGACGACCTTCCTCAACATAGCAATGGCAAGTTTTGTATTTTTCTTTTCAGTATAGATTCGCCCAAGTTCAAACATAACTTCAGGCGTACCAGGATAGTCCCTGTATATTTTCAATACTATTTTGAAATAACCTTCAGCTTGAGCATAATCTTTTAATCCAACATGAATTTTACCCATGGCTGTTATTGCATAGGGGGTGTATATTGAGTTTGGGAAAACACTAATCAACTCCTGAAAATAGTCTGCCGCTTCTAGGTAATCTTTATCTGAACCTTTTTCTGTATCCCGAAAAAAGCTGTAAGCTCTTAAAATATAAATATTTTCAAGGCATCTTTTACTTAAAGTATCATTTTCAATGAAATCACTAAAAATCTCGAAGGCCTTACCCCATGCGTCCTGTTTGCATAGAACGATAGCTTTTTTTATGCCACCGGTTTCATCTTCACAGGCATCACTTCTCAATTCAAGGAACAGGTCTGCTGTTGTTCCTGAGAATCTCTCATCAAAAACTCTGTTACCTAATTTAAAACCTATTTCATCGATTGAATGGTCAATAGGCTTTGCGTTTTTATCATCAACAATTTCGTCAGTAACAACAATCTCTGTTTGACTCTCAAGAGCCGGTTTTAACTTTGATTTAGCACCTGGTTTTATAGTTGCAAGTTGTTTTTGATATTTGTTAACCCGGGGTTTGTTTTTCTTTGTACCTTTGGATTTCTTAAATACAGGTTTAACCAGTAACGTGTTTCCTATCGGTATCCATACTGACGAAACAGACATGACATTGCTTCGGGTACTTATGATTAGTGAAACAACACCTCTTTTTTGCTTTGCAACACGGACATCTTCAATATTTGGTTTCCCATTTCCCCTAAGTTTACCAATATCACCAGCATCAATATCTTTCACAGCAACAAGTATTTCTTTTTTATCAAACTGAACAACTTTATATGGAACTTTTGAACTTAATTTGATTCTAATCGCATAGGGGGAATTTTCAAGATTGATTGATTCAATTTTTGCCAGGCCGGCAACGGCAGCATGAGCACAAAGGAATCCCATAAAAAAAATTACTAAAATAATTTTTACTAACAACCTGTTCGAAATCATATTTTTTTCTCTTTTATTGAAACTTCAGGGCAACTCATTCTACTTCCAACCATCGCATAAAACAACGATAAAATCAAATAATTTCGATCTATTAGACACCAGAAATTGGCTCATTACGTTTCCCGTTTTGGATATATTCTTAACTGAAAAATCCAAACAAAAAATTCAAAACCTAATCAGCTAAATTGTAACTATTACGTTTTACACAACGATTACTAAATCATCGAATGCAATGAATATGCCACTATTTAGTAGGCGCTTCAAACTTTTTCCTTTAGTCTCAAATAAATCTATTCATATAAAAAACAAATGCTGGAAACATCTGTCAAATAGGGATATATGTTAAATATTATTTCTAAAAGCAGCTTAAAAAAACTTTCATTTTTTTGTAACAATAATAAGTTATTTATTTACAAATAATTTTTTTTTATGTTTTTCAACTCTCTGTGCCATTTTTTTGGCATTTTATCTTATACTCACCAATTGCTAATACCTGAGGGGAGAATCAGGCAACTTCAACACTATCAGTATCGACAACACCACTCTTTGTCAGGTTGACTGAAACAATTTTTGAAATCCCTTTTTTTTCCATGGTAACCCCGAATAAAATATCGGCAAACTCCATTGTCAATTTGTTGTGTGTAATAATTAAAATTTGCGACTGCTCCCCTATCAGCTTCACAAGATTATTGAAACGGACAACATTTGAATCATCAAGCGGTGCGTCAATCTCATCCATAATACAGAACGAAGCCGGTTTAATCAAAAACACAGAAAAAACAAACGCTATTGCAGACAATGCTTTTTCACCACCAGATAAAAGGGAAAGACGTGTCAGCGTTTTTCCGGGAGGTTTAATCATCAGTTCCACTCCAGTTTCAAGCGGCTTTGACGGTTCAGTCAAAACCATAGCAGCTGTGCCCCCTTCAAAGAGTCTTGAAAAAAGCTCGCTCAGTTTTTCATTAATGGCATTAAAGGTATTGATAAACCTTTCCTGGGAAACTGAATTTATTTTATCGATAATTTTTTCCAGATCCTCAAGAGAGGCAGCTAAATCATCATGTTGCTTTAGCATAAAATCATAACGGGTTTTAAGCTCTTCAAACTCTGAGATTGCTCCTAAATTCACATCACCCATTCTTTTTATTTTCAATTTCAAATCATTTAATTCTGTTTCTAAAACGGTAATATCAAATTCTGTAAGCTTATCATCACATGCTTCTTTTTCTTCAAACTCAAGCTGATACTGGTTAATTTTATGATGATATTTTTCCTCAATACGATTTGTTAGCACTTCTCTTTGCATCTGAAGTTCAGTCAGTTTCACCTGTTTTTCACGGATTTGATCCAGTGTCGTCTCATTTGTCTTCCGACTGTCTTCAATGTTTTCTTCTTTACGGGACAGTTCCTCTTCCAACTTATTATAATCTGACTCTGCAGTTTCTACTTCTGTTGCAATCTCCGCCAGTCTGGCAGAAGTGCTTGACAGTTCATCACTACATTTCTTCAATAATGATTCTGTCGTTTCAATAGTTTCACTTTTCACTTTTATATCTTTTTCAAAATGACTGTAACGTTCCCTGCCTTCATTTAAAAAACTTTTAAGGCGATCTATTGAGTTATGATAATTTTCACTTTGTGCTTTTAATGAAGTTATCTTTAACCGTATATCAACGATTCTTTTACTAAAGGTTTCGATCCTAGCTAAAAAAACCTTATGTTCTGAAATATTTTTTTCCAGTTCAAGGCCTGTCGTCTCAATCTCATTTGAAATCTCAGCTATTTTTTTAGAGGCGGTCTTAATTTCGGTTTCAATATCAATCTGTTCACCGGACAACTGATCCTGTTCAAGAATTGAAATTTTTAACCGTCTTTCATTCTGTGTAATATCTGCCTCCACAACATAGCGTTTTTTTTCAATTTCATTCTTTTCCGCTTTTATCTCTTCCAACTCTTCCAGATACTCTTTTTCTTCTTCAATGTAAGCACTGATTTCTGTCTCCAATGACTGTTGGATTTCTGTCTCCTGAGCTATTCTACACGCATTGATGTTGATATCTTCCAGAAGAGCCCGCAATTCATTTTTCTTTTCAAGAATTGAGACCTGAGTAGTATTTTCACCACCCGTTACTATATTTCTTTTTGAGAGCATTTCACCTGTTTTAGTAACAATGGTACAAGGTCTGCCCGCTCTTTTTTTAATATCAGCAACGTCTTCAAAAGATTCAGCAATAACAACATCGTTCATTAACGATTTGATTATGTTTTCGTATTCAACTGGAAAGGAAAGATGCTTTATCAGATAAGAATTGTCACAATTTTGTTTTGGGGCTCTTGTACTTTCAAAAATATCGAAAGGGATAAAAGAGGTTCGCCCACTTTTAGTGTCACTTAAAAATCTTGTAAGTTCAATTCCGGTATCAATAGTATCAACGATAACTGACTGTAATAAATCACCTAAAGCAATTTCAACCGCTTTTTCAAATCCTGGTTCAGGGCTAATAACATCAGCCAGTAAATCAAGTACTGAAACATTATCATTAAATGGGCTCTCCATTACGGCTTTAACCCCGTCTTTATACCATTCGTAGCTGTCGTTCATTTTTTTCAGTGTTTTGTGCTCGGATGTGATACGACTCTTTTCTATTTCAAGATCTTTAAGAAGATCAAAATGCTTTGTCAGGCTTTGTTTTTTTTCAATCAACTTCTGCGAAACAATCTCTAACCGCTGTTCAGCGTCTTCAGTAAACCCCTCATTTTCTTGTTGTTGCTTTAATATTGTTGCCTTCTCGTTCATCAGCGCTATTTGTTTCTTCTGGCTGGAATACTCCTCTTCGTCAATTATCTTAATCCGCCTGACAATATCCTCTTCTCTCTTTTGTGAATTGCCAAGCATATTTTTATATTTTGCGTGGTCACCTGCAAGGGTCATGTGTCTTGCATTAAGAAGCTTCAACTTTTCTTCATAAACTGTAACCTTCGTTTTTATCGTTTCATATTCTCTGGAATTATTTTCAAGATACTTTTCGTCAGTTATTATCTGTGAACTTACATCAAGATTATTATTCTCAACCTGCTCAATTTCAAGACTCAATTCTCTATTTCTGGTTTTTAGTTCAGAGCACGTTTTTTTATTTTCGAGGATTTCCAGACCAAGCTGTTCGCTATTCTTTTTATAATGTTCAATATCATTTTGATATTTATCTACCAGCCGATGCGTTTCATACTGTCTGTCTTTGAGGTCTTTTACCCTGTATTTTTTCATCAATATGATACTTTTTAATTCAGCCTGTTCGCCTTCTAATATAGCAATAGTTTTAATCTCTTCTGCATGATCGGTTTTAAAATCCTGCAGAGCTCTATCCAATGTATTGATTTTTTCAGTAATTCCATCAAATTTCCAAACAGCAATTCTAATATCAAGATATTTGATTCTCTTTCTGTACTCTTTATATTTTGTTGCTTTTTTTGCCTGGCGATTCAAAGCATTGATCTGTCGTTTAATTTCTGCGGTAATATCTGTGATTCGAAGTAAATTCTCTTTAACAGATTTGATTTTGGATAATGTTTCTTTTTTTCGTGTCTTATATTTGGTGATCTCAGCAGCTTCTTCTATAAAATATCTTCTTTCCTCAGGGCTTGCATCTGTGATTGCACCGATATTTCCCTGTTGAATAACTGCGAATGAATTCTTACCCGTCCCGCTTCCTAAAAATAAATCATGTATATCTTTAAGCCGGCAAGGTTGTCTGTTAATCAGATAGGCACTTTCCCCGGATCGGTACAAACGTCGGGTAATCATAATCTCAGTATATTGGTTAAGTGGTTCTATCGCAGATTCAAGTGTATTTTCAACAAGCAGTGACACTTCTGCAAGATTAACTTTCTGTTTACCCGCAGCCCCCGCAAATATAATGTCCTCTTTGACTTTTCCCCTAAGCTGTTTTATACTTTGCTCACCCATCACCCATCTGAGAGCATCGACAATATTACTTTTCCCACAGCCATTTGGACCTACAACGGCAGAAATACCAGGTGGAAAAATTATTTTAGCTTTTTCCAGAAAAGATTTAAAGCCTGTTATTTCAAGTTTTTTTAACCGCATTACAATCCGATTTACACTAAATGCTCAAACAATTGATGATAACTTGCCACCTGTTAACCTTCTGTAAAATACTGAACCTGATAAATTAAGACGTCAAGCTCACCGTCCTTCCAGGCATTTTTTGCCAGACCAGCTTTTTGGCAAAGGTGCTCCAGAAAAATAACCGGCTCTGGTAACTGTTCCCATACCTGTGGCAGAAAAGTCGACCCCGAAGAACCTTTTTTGATAATAACACCATCTATACCCGGTCTTAATTTTGTTAAAAGTTCCTCCGTAGTTGTATGCACGAGGGCTACCGGCTTTGTTAATATGCTTATCTCAATTTCTGTTTCTCGAAATTCCTCTACAGATAATGGTAAGAATCTGTGATCATTAAAAGCGGCATTTATCGCATTTCGCTCAACCCCGTCAACAACCGTCCCGGAAGATTCAAGATTACCGATACAACCTCTTAGCTGTTTATTGATCTTAAGTGTCACAAAAGTACCCCGACTAGATTCAAAAATATCATCATGGAGCACATCTGTTTTTTTATTTATTTGACCCAGGTGTTCAGCAATTCTGTTTCGGGCAACTTTAAGAAGTATCTTTCCCTGTTCCTTACTGAAGTCTTCCAGGCTCTGAGATTTCACGTTAGTCATAGCAGCACCATTTTTAGGGTAATGGAAATCCAAAAGTCTCTATTTTAAATGATTAAATTAATGCAATTATTCAATAAAACAATTTAACTGATTTAACAACGTTATTTCTTCTAGGACAGCAGGGACATGGTATCATCAACAAATACCTTTATAAAGACTGATGTTTTTGTTATAATGTTTATAATAATAATTAATTCCCTACAGAATTTACAAACCAACTACAATAATACACAAGATCTTAACATGCTGACATCAAAAGACCGTAAAAAATTTGGCCTTCTTATAATTGATAATGATAGGGACTTCTGTTTATACATTTTATCTCTTTTAAAAGACAGGGACTACAACATTCAAATTGGCCATTCTGCAAAAGATGGTATTGCATTAGCTCGAAATAATAATTTTGATATCATTATCATTGATCATCAACTGTCAGACAATTCTGACTTGTCGGTTCTTAAACAATTAAAAGAAGTGACTGATAATGCCTTTTCTGTCGTCATTTCAAAAGATGAAGATATTAATTCAGCAATTTTCGCGATGCAGCAGGGCATTAATTTATATCTAAATAAGCCTATTAATGATGGCCAATTAATAGAACTCCTTGACCATCATTTTTTAAAAGAATATCAAAAAAAAATAAAACTCCGTAGTGAGAAAAAATATCGTAATATTTTCACAAATCTTCAGGAAGTCTACATCGAAACTGATCTAAACGGTACATTATTAGAAATAAGCCCATCAATAGAGGTTTTTTCAAAATTCAAACGTGATGATTTACTTGGTCAGTCAATAATGGATCTCTATTCTGACCGTAATGAGCGTAACGACCTCATTCAAAAACTGCTTGATAAAGGTATCGTGACTGACCATGAAATCAAAATTAAAGACGTAGATGGTTCTATAATTTTCACCTCAATCAATGCTATTTTTATAAAAGACGACAATGGTAATCCGGTTCAAATAAGTGGTTCCATCCGTAATATCAGTGATCGGAAAAAAAGAGAGATTGAGCAGCAGGAGATAAATGCAAATCTTCTATCCCGGCTTGGGGAGAGAACCAAAGAACTCGAAGATACTAATAATCAGCTTGAAGAAGCAATCGCCAAAGCCAACAGCATGACAGTAGAGGCTGAAATGGCAAGTATTTCAAAAAGTGAGTTTCTTGCAAATATGAGCCATGAGATCAGAACACCAATGAATGGTGTTATCGGGATGGCAGATCTTTTACTTGATACAGAGCTTGACGCTGAACAAAGTGAGTATGCAACCCTTGTTCAGGAAAGTGCCGATGCCCTGCTTGTAATTATCAATGATATCCTGGACTTTTCAAAAATCGAAGCCAATAAGCTTGAAATTGAGAATATTGACTTTGATCTCAGAAATACAATCGAAAGCGTTTCTGAAATACTTGCTATCAAAGCCCGAGAAAAACATTTGGAATTTTCCTGCCTTATCAACCCTCAAATACCCTTTTATGTTAATGGTGACCCTGGCAGGATAAGACAGGTCCTGATGAATATCGCCGGGAATTCCGTTAAATTCACAGATACCGGAGAGGTAATTATCTCTGCTGTTCTCGAGAATGAAACAGAAGATACAGCATTAATTAAAATTTCAATTGAAGATACAGGTATCGGCATCACCAAAGCACAAATCGCCACTTTATTTCAATCATTTCAACAAGCTGATTCTTCTACATCCAGAAAATATGGTGGAACCGGTCTGGGCTTAACGATTTCAAAGCAACTGACTGAGCTTATGGGTGGAACAATTGGAGTTGATAGCATTGCCGGTAAAGGTTCTACTTTCTGGTTTACAATCCTTCTTAACAAACAAAAGCGCATCCAGGATGCAATTACTTCTGAGACTGATCTCATAGAAGGCCTGAAAATACTAATCGTGGATGACAGCCGTTCTACATTAGAAGTATTGAAAAAATATCTGAAAGCCTGGGGGTGTGTAAACGAAAGTGTCACAAACGGTGAGGATGCCCTCAAAAAACTCATCAATGCAGATACCGACAGAGTTCCTTTTCATATCGCCATTATTGACAAGCAAATGCCTGGAATGAGTGGTTATGAGCTCGGTGAAGAAATCAAAAAAAATCCAGTTCTCAAAAAGACTCTCCTAATCATGTGCACAGGTACTGGTGAAAGAGGAGATGTTAAAAAAATAAAAGAGATCGGTTTTTCAGGCTATCTGACAAAACCGATCAGACAAAAACAGCTTTATGATTGCATTTCACTGGTACAAAATAATCAAACTTTACCCGAAGATAAAAAACAATCCGCATCAGTAGTAACCAAACACAGTATTTCTGAAGCTAAAGAAGCTAAAGCACATGTTCTTCTTGCTGAAGATAATATTGTAAATCAGAAGCTTGCAGTCAGACTTCTCGAAAAAAATGGGTTTAAAGTTGATGTGGCTCAAAATGGTCTTGAAGCATTTGAAGCACTTTCCATAACAAATAAAACAAGATACAATCTGGTTCTTATGGATGTACAAATGCCTGTTTTGAATGGATTAAAAGCAACCCAAAAGATACGTAATTCGGTAAATGAAGTTCACGACAGCAACATACCGATTATCGCTATGACTGCAAATGCAATGTCCGGTGACAAAGAAATGTGTATAGAGGCAGGGATGGATGATTATCTCGCAAAACCAATTAATTCTAAACATATGTTCGAAATTATAGAAAAATATTCCAAAGGCCCTGGTTAATGATCTGGTAAAAAGTACTAAGATGGCTATGGAAAACTAGATTTAGTGTTCAATCAGGCTTGAAGTAGTACTTGTTGTACGTCAAAAGTCTGATTGAACACTAAAGCGAAGT
>JQIA01000086.1_pt1 | contig 39223 bp, 29 predicted proteins | sample 811431 | NCBI WGS metagenome assembly JQIA01 (sample SAMN02998118, study PRJNA258478) | marine sediment metagenome | biome: marine; feature: seafloor; material: sediment; isolation source: oil-polluted sediment collected from 3 locations (0.5 km, 0.7 km and 0.9 km)... | place: USA: Gulf of Mexico ...
ACTATGAATAAACCTAATAATATATACGAGGAGTCAGATGCCATATAGATCTATCAGATGGAAGAAAACAGTTGCCGAGATTATAGGTAGTGACGGGAAGGTATTATTCAGTAAGGATGTTACTATGCCCTCCGACCTTAGCGATCAGGCAATATCTATCATTGCCGAAAAATACCTTTGCAACTCCGCAAGGCCTGATACCTCTTTACAGCAGTTATTCGATAGGGTTTCGGATACCATAGCAGAACAGGGGATGAAACAAGGCTATTTCGACAATACCGCTGAGCAAAAAGATTTTGCTGATTGGCTGAAGTGGATCCAAGTCCACCGATTAGCAGGGTTTAACAGTCCTGTTTATTTTAATGTCGGTTTGCATGATTTCCCTCAGAGCAGCGCGTGCTTTATCAATGGACTTGTCGATTCTATGGATGGAATCGCTGAGCTTGGTATGCGCGAGGCAAACATATTTAAGAATGGTTCTGGTAGTGGAGTAGACTATTCAGTCCTTCGTAGTTCTAAGGAACTTGTTCAATTGACAGGCAATGCTTCTGGTCCAGTCAGCTTCCTTAAGGTGCATGATACCTTTGCTGGTGAGATTAGATCCGGTGGAGTTGTTCGACGGTCCGCTAAGATGGCTGTACTTGATGTATCTCATCCAGATATCATCCCATTTATTCGAGTGAAGCAGCATGAAGAGAATAAGCTTCGAGTATTGTCTGCTGCTGGTGTGCAACCTTATTTATCCACTACCCTTTCTGATGAGGTCTCTTATCAGAACACCAATCTCTCTGTAAGAATGTCTGGTGATTTCATTAAGGCTGCTTGTAATGGAGATATGTGGCCCCTTATAGGTCAAGAAGGTCAGGTAATTGAAGAGGTGAGTGCTTCTTCATTGATGGATGAGATTGCAGATAATGCTTGGTCCAGTGCTGAGCCAGGTCTACACTTTAGGGATAACATCAATAAGTGGAACACTGTACCGCACCTAGGTGATATCGATGCAAGTAATCCCTGCTCTGAGTTCCTCTTCATTAACGACTCTGCATGTAACCTGTCCGCGCTTAGCTTGGTGAATCTCTTTCTCCAGCAGCCTACTTGTACCTTTAGAGAGGAATACAATAGAGACGAGCTTATACAGAAAGTCATTGAGACCATGATCACTGCTCAGGATATCCTGGTAGACTATTCTAAGTATCCAGATGAGAAGATTAGACGGAATTCTCATCGATGTAGACCTTTAGGTCTTGGCTTTACAGATCTCGGTAGTTATCTGATGCTTATAGGTATGGCGTATGGTAGTGATGAAGGTAGAGATGAAGCTGGTAGGCTTACTTCGGCTATCTCTGCTGAAGCTCATCTTGCTTCTACTATGCTTGCGAAGCGGCTCGGCTCTTATGAGGACTTCAATGCTGAGCACCATATAGATGTTGTTCGTATGCATAGGGACGCTGCTAAAGAGCGAGGTTATCCAGTAGATGTATGGGAACAAGTTATTGAGAGTGGTATGCTTCGTAACGCTCAGTTGACTTTGTTAGCTCCGTGTGGTACTATGGGCTATCTGCTGGATAATATTACTACTGGGATCGAGCCTATCTTTAGTCATGTATCCTACAAGAATCTTGCAGGTGGTGGTCAGTTGAAGTTGACTAACCGATACTTTCCAGAAGCCCTTCTCAATATGGGCTATGCTCCTAATGAGGATGGTTCATGGGATATTAAGGAAAAGCATAAGGACATCTTTGCATGTGCTGGTGAGATTGATTGGCAAGATCATATCGGTATGATGGCTGCTGTTCAACCTTTCCTTAGTGGTAGTATCTCTAAGTGTGTTTGTAGATCTACCATTTGTCTAACTGCGGAAGGTATGTTTCGTCTAGGCGATCTTGTAGGTGATATGGAGCCGGATACTTTCACCCCTGTTACTGTTGATGTTGCATCCATCTATGGTCTGGACAAGGCTGATCAGTTCTACTATGGTGGTATGAAGGATACTCGTCGACTAGAGCTTGTTGATGGTCGGATCATTGAAGGTACGCCTAATCATAGGGTGATGGTAGTTGTACAGGATGAGATATCTTGGAAGCGACTGGATGAGATCACTCAGGATGACTATGTTGCTATTCAGATAGGACAAGAGATGTTTGGTCAGACTATGCTTGATGCTGGTACTGCTAGTTATTATGGCTATGCACTTGCTACTGGTAGTATTGACCAAATCCCGTCTGATGTGTTGGCAGCTACTCGTGCTGATGTGTTCTCTTTCCTCCAGGGATTTCTACTGCATTCTCCGAATAGTGATGATTGTTATATCATGCCTAATGATCAAGTAGCTAGGGATATTATGACCATCCTTGGTAACTTTGGTTATCTCTGTCAAATAGAGAAGGATCTTCTTACTATCTATGGTCCTTCTGATATGGGTATTCGTACCTCTTTGGCCCCGAGTAAATATCACAAACACTTCTTACCTGTCTTTGAAGAAAACATCTTGGATAACCATCGATGGTTCTGTATAAAAGTAGGCTCTATCAATCGAGGAAGGAGGGAGGTTTGTGACTTTCAGATCCCAGAGAGTCATGCCTTTATCGGTAACAGTATGATCAATCATAATACTGTTAACATGCCTGAATCGGTAACCCCTGATGATATTAAGCAATGCTACAGAGAATCCCATGAGCTTGGGCTTAAGAGCGTTATTGTGTATCGGGATGGCTCGAAGACTGGCCAAGTACTGAAGACTACTTCTGGTGAAGAAGATTTAGAGGTTGAAGAGGTAGGTCATACTTCTTGTGAGCGGGTTCCATTGAATGATGAGAGGAAAGGAGGAACTCACAAGTTCACCATTGCTCAGACGAAGGGTTATCTCACATGGTCAGAGTATGAAGATGGTCGGATCGGAGAGATCTTCATCCGTATTGCTAAAGAAGGCTCCACCTTAAGTGGTTTAATTGATGCCTTAGCAACAGTCGCCTCTATTGCTTTGCAATATGGAGTACCATTGAGTACCCTTGTAGATAAAATGATGCATCGTAAATTCGAACCTGCTGGTATTACGCGGAATAAGGACCTCCGATTCGCTGATAGTATCGTAGATTACGTATTCAGGTATCTTGGGTCGAAATTTTTGACCCCTGACGAACTAATTGATTTAGGCTTGATCAGTAAGTCGGACCAGTCTGCAGAAACTACTGGACAAATGGTCTCCAAACCATCAGATAGTCTTTGTCTAGTATGTGGTATGCCACTGAGAAGACTCGGTACCTGTGACACCTGCGTATCCTGTGGATACTCCGGCGGAGCTTGTTCCTAAGCTAGTCCTTTGAGAGATGTGTCCTTGGCCCAGAGCCAAGGACATGTTTTGAAAGATAACCTTCTGTCTAATGCTGGTTCGAACTGATAATCTTCGTCCGGTAGGCCGGTTAGAGCTATATATTTGTTAAGCTCTAACCGGTTTCCTGTTCTTTTGAACAAGTGGATCTTGATTGCCGACTCATCTATAAGTTGTACAAGTAAACCCTCTGTATGTAGACTTCTCCATATACCGAATAGTCTCGCTTCCTCATACAAGCTCCAATACCCGTCTTCTAGTCTGTAGATACTATTTTCTGTCTTTGATCCATAGAATAATGTCTGTATATCTGTCACTGCATCAGTGATACCAAGTAGTACTGGATCTGGTAAGAGTACTCCTGGAGTCTGTGCTATAAGTACCTGATCCAGGTAGATATTACTTGCTTCAATATGTAGCCGCCCAATGCTTTCCATCCTCTTGTTACCAGCTAAATATAGATCACCTACACAGTGGATCGCTCCTGTAGTTACGATCTTTATCTGTGGATTAACTGCTTCAACAATACCTTTACTTAATGGTCCGAAGTAGATGGATCTTATCTGGCATTCACAATCTGCATCGATCAGGGTTATGGATGCCGATCCTGTTTGTATAGTAGTAGACAACGATGAACAAAGCAGGTCATTCACATATATACTGGTATCTGTTGCTGAACATTCTATTCTCACTGCTATATATTCAGTAGTCCACGGAAAATCTGGTTTTACTGCTGACTGGCCGAGATTTATTGTGGCGGTAGAGTCATCTATATCAAAGCCTATCGATCGTTGGCCTACTTTTATGAGGAATGATGCAGTATCAGCTACATCCAGTGACGTCTTTCGCAATACTACTATGAAAGATAGATTATCGCTATCTGATGAGCAATTACATTGCAGCTCTCCACCGATATCTATTATTCTATTACTACCATTAGGATGAATACCTTGGCCTACTACATCAGATACTGTCCTCATATCTAACCCACTACCGATAAGATCATCAGCGGTCCAATCAGCATCGAATGAGTCATTGATATGTATGAATATATTATCTTTTTCAGAAGCTCGGAGGATTACATCCATGTAATCTGCCTGTGTATTCATTATAAGATATCCAAGTTCTGTCCTATCCACAGACAAAGTGACATTGGATAACTCTGAAGTGGCAGCGACAATCCTATCCATCCGGATTAAAGTATCCCTTGTCGCTGATCCTCTATATGCATATACTGCCTCTGATATGACATTACCTATATTCCAGATATTTTCTTCTTCTATATCCATACTGACTATAGTCATCTGACCCACAGATCTATACACCTCGCCTACAAAAGTATTAGACCGGAGGAGTTCTACCTGGGTAGTATCTAATGCCTTATCGTATAAAACAGGATTACCGACAGTCCCATCGAAATTGCCAGCATATCCAGTGCCTAATGTGATTGAGCTACTACTGATGGTCGCAGGGTTATATAATGCCACTGATGATGCTGTTATTCGACGATCTATCATCCAGATAAGCTGTGAATTAGACAGGTCCCTGACTACAGCTATATGCGCCTCTTGACCTGATTGTATCGCTATTGCACTATTGAAACCCTGATACGGTGAACCATCTAAGCCAGAAGTTCCATAATAAAAATTTAATGTACCGTTAGTTTCTCTTGTGATAGAAAATTCACCACCATATGCCTTATGTAATATTGATGCTCGTACCCCTAGAGTATTAGGCCGGATCCACATAGCCAATGTCAGATCTCCTATTAACTGGAGTGATGGTGGGTTACCGATATCCAAATAACCACTTGCTACTGATATACCTGGACCCAGTGATAACTCTGCTGGTTCGGTAGAATAGCCGACCATGGATATACTCTTACCTGTCGATTCCATCAGATCGCCATCTTCGAAACCCCAATATGCCACTGGATTATATGGAGCTATCTGCTGGTCAGATGCATATATTCCACCAAGAACCAGACCTATATAGATCTCCCCTGACATGCCTTCTAGCAATGACCATAATTCCTCTAGGTCGATAGAACTAGATGTCCTAACCGTATCCAATGATGGTTCGATTGACCACACACTGGCCCATATTATCTGATCGGCTATGAAGATAGCACTGGCAGCGATAATACGATTGACGTCAATCTTGAAATAGACAGCTTGTTCGCTACCTAAAGGATCGACCAGTCGCATACCGAATTCAGTGAATTCTATCCCCGGGTCAGCAGTGAAGCCTACCGGGGATGAAAAATCGATTAACACTCTTGAGTCAATGTAGCTGTTAAATCAAGTGCATTCAGAGATTCCACGAATGCACAAACTGCAGCACTAGGATCTACGGGTGAACATTCACCCAACCCGCCACTTCCACTTTTGTCATAAGCAGACAATGTCCGAGTAGCATCTACCCGCCCAGTCTGTGTATTAACTGTGACATTATCTTCATATTCTGCGCCATGAAGTACATTACCTACTACTGCCATCTGTGTATTCAGGCCGACGAACAAAGTCCAACTGGCCGAACCAGACTGCCAATCATCCACTGAAATACTGGAGTCAAAAGCAGTAGGTACCCAATGTCCATTAGGCGGCATAGAAAATGGAATATTGTTCAATGTAGCTATAGCTATACTAATAGCATCACGAACATCTGTATATTCGACCGCCCATGGTTCACCCTTACCATTGACAGCTAGGGTATGCTCTGCCGAAGTAGTAACACCGGATATGGTAGTATTTATAAGCTTACCTTCATCAATCAGATGATCGGTACAACAGCCTATATAAACAGGGTTATTCTGTACTGATACGGTATAAGATGCAGAGTCAGCGAAGAAAGTACCATCGCCCCCGCCACATGCTCCTCCATCTGTTATACACAGTTTATCAGTTATTTGAGATGGAGCTACAGATGATACATCAGACATACTGACTGAGCCGGATAGATCTGTAGCATATACGAATGCCTGGCAGCCACATATGAGATTCGTTCTTCCCAAGTTGACTCTTCGGCCCCTAACAGCTGAACAGAAGCCATATTTAATTCCCACTTGACCCTCCTCTATTTTGAGGTATTTTATTGATTTATTGGATTAGTTCACATTCCGATGAGCCTTAGGTGACAACTTGACCTAGCAGACTCAAATTTAAAACTTGTCTCCCCTTTTAGCGGCTCTGTGAGTTTTATAGTCACCAGCATCATATTACTGGTGATTGGCACATTGCGTATCCCGTCTATCTCATATGATTCAGCACATGTCAAGAAAAATCTTTGATCCCCACTATTTGATACCCACATATCTGTGCCAGATAGTCTTATGACCAAACGGATGATTTGTATGCCTGATCCGGGTACGATCAAAACACCCTCATTGGCCGCCACACCCATATTACGATCTATCGAGTATATAAAATCACTATTACCAAAACGGCCATTGATGAGATCCAAAATCCTGTCACTGTCTATTGTAGTCTCGCCTGATCTGACCAATTTGTTCCATATCTCGACAAGGTCACCTGATCCTATCTCACCAGATAATAAAGTAGCTAATCCTTCACCTGCGAATAGATCCCAATTGGCCGAGAATATAGCTGGTATATAGCACCGTCTAGATGTGACGTGGCCACCGATATATAACTGACACATTCGGGCAGACCCATAGGTATTCCATGATGGCCGAGTTACTATTATATTCAGATCAGTTTTTAATTGATCATATACTATATAGCAAGTTAGGTCCGAACTACCTGTATCTACCGCCGGTGTATGTATTGATCTATCAGTGTAATGATGCTCTACTGAATGGTGTATATTTACTGGTATGGCAGTTGCTATAGTATCTGCACATATAGCTAATGCGTCTATTTTTTCTGTCCCATATGATGATAGTAAACAGATCAATTCAGAGTAGCCACTATCATAAACTTCGTGAAGTAGACTTGGTCGATCAGTGAATGTGTAATCTCTGATGACTTCAGCAGTCAACCAGGTTCTATATGAACCCTGAGCGGCACTGACCATAGCCGATCGATCTGATATAAGAGAGCTGAGCGGACTACAATAACTATATGGATACATTGACGATACATCAAAGAATATAGGTACTAGATCGACCCCAGCAGTCAATATATCTGTGAATGCATCATATGTGTATATAGTCTTTGTTGGCTGTGCCCCATATACCTGCCCATGTACTACAGGATCCTCGATTCTGTCAGAGCACCCACCTATAAGTAGCCCATTGGACGATTGGGTGGTCATAGACTCTCCAAATCGGATAGGCCAATTACTTAGTTGACTGACTGATCCAGTAGTTGTATCTATAAAGACCCCATTGGATGTGACTATATTATCGTCTGACCTAGTTATAGCTTGATGTAGATCGGTCACTGTAGGTAATAAGCTCACCGATGACGATAGTATGTCGGTAGAGCTGTCGATCAATTCTATCTCATCAGTCGGTGAATGTATAGAATTGATTGATCCACCAAGTATATATCCAATGCCGTTTATGATCCTACTTGCCGCTGCCCTTGTTATATTCCTAACTGTAGATGTTGTGCCCACAGTCAATATGTAAGTGGTGATGTCCCAACTACGTACTTTATTTGTTATTGGTAGGCCGTAACTACTAGAATCTGAATACTGGCAACCACCTACTAAAAAGTGCTTTTCTACACTACTGATCGGTATCGCTGACTCGCATAATTGGTCTGTATCGCCAGGTCTGATAGTAGTGGTCTCGTCAGCATAGTTGAGAGTCTCTATTTTACTAGCCGATCCACCAAGCATATATCCTGTCTGGCCGGTAGACAAACCAGCAGCCCGACTACTTGGTGTGGCTGCTGCGACCTCAACTGGGTGTGATGAATTATGTTCAGATCTCCACACTGAGCCATCTGCTGCCTGGAACCAACTACTTTCGAATGCTGACGTATATGAGCAACTCAGTGCCGCCGTGCATATACAGTCAACACTCCCATATAATCGTTCACCAACAAGTAGACGAGACAGGAGACTGGATCCAGCGGATGCTCCTATAGAACTGGCTATGGTGGTAGAGTTCTCTGTTCCAATAGCTGGTAAGTAAGACTTGATATTGATTGAAGCCACATCAGCAACAGTACTTCTACCCGCCATCCAATGATTATGTCGGTTATAATTCAAGCCAGGCAGATTGGTGTGTACTGACGTATACTGATCCACTATACCTATTCGGTCAGTATTTATAAAACTTGCATTTGTACCGCCGGATATAAGATCCTGACCGCCGAGAGTATGCGATCTATATTGGTCTAAATTGGGTAAGTCGGATATGACCACCTCTACACCAGTAGTATCACTATACGTGTACATATTGGATTTATTGAATATAATGATACTGGCATCATCAATTCCCGGACAGGTTGTCGTATTAGACATACCTAACGGTAGAGAGGTTCGGGTTACAAAGCCAGTATCAGAAGTCGGGTTGAATGACCGAATCCAATTTCTATCTTGCACACCTACTTGACCCCCAAATCCATATGCATCTCCGTATAAAAATTCAGCATCAAATCGGTTACGAGGCCAATCATCTGACCTATAGAGAGCAGCAGCGGTATCATTACTTTTATCCAGCCGATCCAATGTGCCCACTAGTCCATTCGGTGAAGCTCCACCCCAATACCAACCATATGTGGAGTTATTAGCTGATGCCATATAACTCCTATTTTGAGAAAGATCCGTACGATCACCAGTGACCACTGTATCTGTATCATATATGAGCAATTCTACTATATTCTGTATATCATGACCACCAGCAATCCATGCCATATCAGATGATGTGACTGTTGCTGATCCCATCCTTGGTAGAAATGTTGTGCCCCTAGTATATGCAACTAAAGTAGAGGCATCCATTCGCTCAATAGATGCGACATTTAGGCCACCCCCTATCCAAACCGAATCTGGGTTGGCTGATGATAAATGTACAGATGTATTGGATGACAGGGTGTATACACTGCGATCGGTCATTGGATCCATGGCCACAACTAGTGAATTCAATTCAATCCATGTGCGTAGTGCTATTTTTACTGGCCTATCATTAAAATATGGATCAGCACAATCGAGTGAGCAGGGTATAGAATTACTGTATTCTACTGGTTCAAATACTAGCCCAATAGAGGTATCTGTATGAACTGTTAAGGCCGGTTGTTTGATCTGGACAGATGTGTCAGATACGCCTCTCAGTCCATGTATTCCAATAACCACATCACTAACTGCTGCAGTGGTCAACGCACAATGGATTATATGACCATTCATTACACCATAGTCTACGGGTGCTCCGGTGGCCAATGAATGTCTTGTAGCTGTAGATAGCCTGGGCGTAGTCTCCACTGTCCCACTAGTTCCATCAAACTTATCAACCTCGGATAAAGCTGCCGATCTGTAGCCGCAGAATACCCAAGAATATTCTGAATTAGAAAAAGCGACTGTGCGACTTCTAGCAGTGCTTAATACTCCACGCCATTCAACCTGTGAATGATCAGATAGATGATACACACTTTCTATCTCAGCAATCTGTGATATCTTAGTGCCGCCTAGTATCAGGCTGGTATCATGTACTGATGTACTGCTAGCTGCGAATTTTGGTGATGATAGATTACTGGAAGGCGAGATCAATACCTCTGTGTCCATGTCCAAAACGTCGATACGGTTGGTCGGTGTACCATTATCCACACCGCCAGCGAATACTCCTCTCCCATTTAGTCCCGACCCAGCTATGAAGATTTCTTGACCAGATCCCGCTAAGGCCGTCCATGTTTCAGTTGATAAATCAAATGATGCCATATTACTGGCCCATTTGATATACCCGTCTGAATCCGAGTATGCAGAACCAGCATATGCGAAAGCCGATGTACCAGTACTAGTTACGACAGAAGATGTATCTGATGCATGGTCTAATCTCTCATTAATACCTGTTTCTACGTGGTTCGAATCAAATCCACCAATGAACCAAGTATTACCCAATGTACTAAAAGATGTGAGACCATACCTAGGTGTCAAAGAACCATTGATTATTGTCTCGAAATCCGTATTAAGGTCGACTTTAATAATATCGCCATAGATACTGGCATAATTCTGCCCCCCTCCTAAATACAAAATGTTGGATAAAATGAGCTCACTGCTTCCACATCGATAGCTTATTAGACAATTTAGATCAGGAGAGCTTTCAGATATTATGGCGGAAGCATACACTACTAGATCATCGAGTCCTATTGAATTGATCAGTGTAGTCCTGTCACCTGACACTATTGGATATTGTCTGGCCGTAATCAGATCGCATCTATAAGAAGCATCTGTGGTGTCTGTATAAAAATCTGTTCTATCTACAACAGACGATACAGACAGATTCAATCCTGCTACCCACCAGGATTTTAAAGGAGTATTTATACCTTGCAGATCCTGTCTGGCCAAGCTGAGATAACTACGTGACCCTGAGTTGGCTGTGTCTACAGATACATCTATCTTATGGATTGTCATAGCTAATCCATCATTATCTACTCCACCGGCTACATAGGCATCACCACCACGTCCAGTTGAACCATGACGGGTACGACCATCAATGATATATAGTGTACCTAGTAGGGACCATATATAAGTGGATACGTCCATCTTCTGTGTATGTGATAAGATAGACCCTGTAGTATCAGTCCCTCCAAATCCCCATAAATTAAGACCATCTGTATATCCATGCGATGCTATACTTCGAACGGGCGAGGATCCTATATTAGATAGTATCTCAGTGGAATCATCAAACTCGGATACCGTATTGGTCTGCGAATCTCCGAGGAGATAACCGTACTCGCCTACACTAAAGGATGAACCATGTGACTGTATATATGCGGATTGGCCCTGGTCGCTGACTGCATTTGTGTATGTAGAATGATCAAGTCTTTCTATAGCATCAGACCCGCCACCTACTAACCAAGTATAAGAGGCATTACTGATACCGAAGCCCCCGATCCTAATCAATGAAGAGGCAGAGGCTAAAGTGACAGAAGTGTCGTTAGATGGATCTATGTGCTCTACGGACCCATGTGTACCTGAAATAATAAATATATCAGGTGGATCTATCGTACGATAAGTTTGCTCAGCCAATTGGATACCTAAGTTTTTAGAGGTGTCTGATGATCTCGAGGGATTAGTCCAGCCGATCAGTAATTAACTAATATCATGATGAGGCGGCGACTGTTGTCTGTATGAAGACAAAAAATAAGGTGAACAACGGAGTGGCGATATAGTGTCTATAATACAATTGGGCAACCCAAATACCTCAGAACTATTCAGTAGTGATATATGCCGTATCGGACATGGAGCGGTAGTGATAGACCTAAAGACCTGTTCAGTGAAATATCCAGTAATGACAGCAGACAATGCTGCCAAATTGGCTGCTAGTCAGATATATCAAGCCATGATGCCTAGTGAGGCTGTATCTAACGAACCTGAATGGCTGAATAAAGTGACCTTTGCTGCTGAGGGGATGGAAGATAGACCTGCGATAAAAATCGTAGATAATAAATGGCGGTATACGGCCCCACCATTTATACCGAATAAGCGGAATATGAAGTTCTGGGCTAAATTTGCCGATGCATGGTATGCAATGTGCATGAAAGCAATGACCCGAGCACTTGTAGGTCATCAGAGGACACAGAAAGAAGACGATTTGATTCATGAGTACTCTTCTGTGGATATCTAATGAAACTAGGACCCGCTGATAAATTATGGATGAAAATATTCCAAGCTAGGGGAGTAACACTCAGTAAAGAATGGGCTAAAGACGAGATTGACCGGTGTCGAGAGGATCATAAATATTTCATTGATCATTATTGCCTTATACGTAACCGGACAGAAGATGGTATGATACTGCCTCCGAAATCTGTTGTGTATGACGATGTCATCGATATAAAATTATACGATATCCAAGGCGTCTATTTGGATTCGGTAAATGACAATCAGAATACAGCAGTAGTTAAAACGAGACAGTCTGGTATCAGTTTAACTACTGGTCTATATGTGCTCAAACGTGCCACGTTTGAGAATAATAAAGAATTCATCGTTATATCTAAATCTGAGAGAGAGTCCATAAAATTCTTGGACGAGCTTAAATTCTCCCACATGTATCTACCATTCTTCCTACGCCGCCCAAAGAACGGTAATATGAAGAAATTAGTACTTGGTGGTGAGTATAATAGTAGTGTGATACGTGCACTACCAGGTGGTAAGGATGCCGGTAGATCCTACACAGCCACCCTATTGGTCTTAGATGAAACAGCATTTATCGAACATGCCGACAATATATGGTCTGCCGCATCTCCGACATTGACAACCACTGGTGGTAAGGCGATATTGATATCTACCCCATGGGAGGACGAAGGTTTATTCTTTGATGTGGTGGAAGGTGCTAGAGATGAGATCAATGATTTCAAACTTGTAGAAGTACCATGGCGAGCTATACCCAATCGGGATGAGGCTTGGTATGCCAAAGAGTGTGCTAGATTGCAGCATGTAGAGGAGAAGATAAAGACTGAGCTAGATATGCAATTCATAACACGTGGTGTAGCTTTTTTCTCCATGGACAAGATAAAGGAATTGCCTCTCGCTGCTCCTCTGGTCAATATCATAAATGAGACCGCAGATCTAGTAGATCCGAATTATCATAATATAGAGATATCTGATTTCTATAGTGGCGTATCCCTTCCACTATTAGGTAAGGGCCACATATACGAGTTTCCGAAGAAAGAAGCAGTCTATATTATAGGACATGATCCAGCCGAGGATGGTACCTCTTCTTGCCATGGTACGGTGATATTTCAAGTAGACGGTTTTCCACAAGTACATCCAAGGGTAGTAGCTGAATTCAGAAGTAAAAGTATTGTTATGGATTCTCTCATAGATATGTCGGTATACTACAACAACGCCAAAATAGTTATAGAGAAGAATCGAGGCTTTGCTGTCATAATGCATTTTGCCTCCCTCGACCGAGATGATCTAATTATCACTAGACCAAATGGTGAACCTGGTATAGTCACAACCACAGCTAGTAGGCAGATATTACTTAAATTGCTCAATAAATTTTTCTGTTCAGATGTGGACTCGATACCCCTTATACTATATGAAGAGGCGAAGGAATTCCGGCGTAATAGTGCCGGTAAATTAAAGGGTAAGAAATACGATGATCTATTATTTGGTGCTGGTATAGCTCTTCTCGGTCTGGCCACTCTGCCTGAAAGAATTCTGGATATGACTGGGGTCAGTAAGGATGAACGCCTTGCCCTATTGGCCTCTCTTAGAGACCTTACTACAGACAAGAGGATACCAGCATCCACAGCTGATAGATATATGGCTCAACTAAAGGAAGATCTATTCGGTCAGTATAAGCAACCTGTCGACACTAATCGTACAAAAGATATAATGAAAAAATATGAACACATGTTGCCAAGATGAATATAGCGGACGTAAGAGTTACTAAAAAATACATCGAAGTCAAAAATCAGGTAGCCCTGACTCCTAATTTACAGGGAGAGACTGGTGTAGTGTTCAAACCTGAGACAGTGAAGACTGCTGTAGCAGACTATCAAGCCCTCATAGCTAAAGCGCCATACTATCGTGTATTACTCGATAGTCATGTAGAGCTTGGTAAGGCTAAATGGGCAGATGTTGGTGGTATACTGAACGATGTATGGGTTGATGGTGCTGGAGCAGCAAGGATTAATTATACCGTATTTCCAAATACACCTACATATGATCGATTATCTTTGATGGCCCAGATGTCTGATATAGGTAATGTATCCCTCTCTGCTAGAGGATTTGGACGGCAGATGAAAATAAAGCCAGCGGGCCGATATCAGTCCGATCAGAAGGTATCCAAGATACGGATGCTGAGTGATTCACAGATAAAGTTCTTCCAAACCCTATCTAGTGTAAAGTTTAAGAAAGGTGGCGTATTTATAGATGAATTTGTTCTACTAGGATGGGATCTTGTAGTTGCCCCCAGTCAGATAGAAGCCTCATCTCTCCTGATGCTTTCGGGTAAGAAAGGCGACGCCGCTCTAGTCCGAGAATCCTCGGGTATCATACGGAAGGCATTTGGTAGTCAGACAACTATCAAAAATCATATAATGACGGAGTTGGGTGTATCTATAGACGATGGTGGATATGGTCCTGTATTAGAGGCCTCATCCGGTCTGTCACTCGATAGTTCCCCCACTGTACCACCTCTACGTACATATATAGTAGGCGGAGAAGAAATCGGCGATATCGGTTCTAAATACGGTAAGCCTATTGATGATATATTATCATGTAGATGGGTATAACTGTATACTAATCTATCAAATATAGATCGAACGAACTATTGGAGGTTCTATCTAAATATGAGTATTAAAAATTTAGCAGAGTTTCTCACCCATGTGAAGGAATCTGCCCGAAATAACAGTGCCACTACTACCTACTCTTTTGACCTTAATGATGTCACTACTCGGCAATATGTCAGTGGTCTACTCACTCGGATCGAAGAGTCTACCGGCTCGGATAGATCGAAACTATTCCAGCTTAATCTCGGTGATATATGTACTGCTTTGGCATCTAGTACATTTCCGAATGTCAGTGAAAGTACCGATGAACTGCCTGGTGATCAAGAAGCCATTCTAGTCGCAGCTAAAGAGGTTGTCGATAATTCCACCGGTGTACATCAGCTGTTGTCTACAACTGGTGATGCCGATCTTTTGGACGCCAAACTGACAGAAACTACAGAAGAAGTCGAAACTACTGCTGAAGTCGAAACTACTGCTGAAGTCGAAACTACAGAAGAAGTCGAAACTACAGAAGAAGTCGAAACTACAGAAGAAGTCAAAACTGTAGAAGAATCTGCCTTTACTATCTCAGATGAGCTAGATACCACACCCTGGGCCGATGTAGATACTGCTGGAATAAAAGGTCGATTGAAAGCAGCAAAAGAGTCAGGTGCTGCTGGAATTGATGATGTCATTAATGAAGTATATGGCTCTGCCGACACTGAAGATCCTAGTACATGGAGTTACCCACATCATACTGTGTCTGAATCTGGCTCTGTCCATGTTAATGTAGAAGGTCTGGCCTTAGCATCGGCTCAGATAGCATCTCGTTTTCGTGGAACTGCCGACTCTATGATATCTGCTGCTGGTCGAATGCAGGATCATTTCACCGATCAGATGACTAACTCGACTATCACATCGGTTTCAGAGGCTAGGACAGGGGTCCACATGCTATCACTGGAAGTGGTAGACGAAGATGGTCTTGTACATAGTCTGGATAATGCTACAGATATGGCTGATCAGCTATGCGTAGCTGAGTCGGCTGTTAATCTGCTGCGTGACTCTGGTCTACTGGGCCTGAATGAGCCAACAACGTTACAAATCGATGTTGATCAGCTGAAAGCCGTGCAGACTAATCTTACGAACATGTCAGATATTGTTCTCGGTAAGGCTGACCTTGATACTGTAGAAGAGTCTGCCGGTGACCCACTGGTCTCAGATGCTGAACTTGATGATCTGAGAAAACAGCTCCGATTAGCTGAGCAAAAAGTAGATGCCCTACAATCACTGCTAGAGGGATCTGCGCTACAAGGTGTCGCTGAAAGTGTAGCCGGTGCTAAGGACCCACTTACAGTATCAGCATTCAAAGATGTGTCCCAATCCATCGGGATTAAGAAATTGATCACGGCAAGAAGAAAACCAGCAAGCGCTGATCTCGATATGGTACGCGAGGGCGCAAGTTTGGATGATTTAGATAACCTTATCACAGACGATCACGAGACAGCTGTTTCAGAGAGTGCTGGCCCTAAAAGAAAGGCCAAAACTCTAGCTGTATACGTATAATTCGGAGGACAAATAAAGATGTTGCAGAAAATAATTGAGGCCAGCAAGTACGTACAGCTGAACGAAACAGAATCAGGCGAGATCGATTCATTCGTTGCCAATGTGGCCGAGAGACATCCAGGAGTTGATTCTGGTGTACTAACCCAGGCTGCTACCAATATCCGCAGATATTACTCAGCGGTTAATGAGGCCAACAGTGGTCTCTATGCTGCCGATATCGATACATTTGCTGACATCTCGCAGATTGTAACCGCGAAGTTTTTCGTCGGAAGTGTATTGAATGAACTGGCATCCACGCAGCCACTGGAAAATCCCTATGGTCATATCTATCGATTGACCTTCGAATATGCAGATACCCATGTACCGGCCGGTGTTACTGCAGGACAGGCACTGTCCGCTGTTCGTACAACCCAGTATGCCACTGATCCGGGCGAGGATGTTATTCCCCGTAAATTGAAAGCTGAGCTTCGAAGTACATTGGTTGAGGCTAAGCTAAGACCATTGGATCTGAGTTCCACCTTCCAGTCTCTTTTGAGACGTGCATCGGTTTACGGTAAAAACAACTCAGCAGTATTCAATAACCAATTCCTCAATGCTGCATACGGTAAGCTACGAGATGAGCTGGAATTGGGTGCCATTCAGGCTATTGATGCAGCTGTCCCTGCTGCAAATGTAGTATCGTTTGCGGATCCGACTCTCATTGCCGGAATCGCTTGTACAGAGCTGGAGTGTGAATACCATAAGATTCATGACACTGTAGCTGAAGCTTCCCGTCGAGTATACGATAAGACTGGTTACTACCCGAATGCCCTGATCACTGGACCCGAAGGTCTAGCTATGATGGACAAATGGATCAAGACTCCTGGTCAGAATATGACAGATCCGGCAGCTCTGATTCCCCAACGTGGTCGAATCGGCGTCTTTGCTAAACGCTGGATCGTATATTACGATCCATCTTTGGCTAGCAAGATCATCGCTGGTGTATTTGAGCCAAGCAACCCGATGAATAACCCATTGGTATACGCACCGTATATTACTCTGGCAGTAACTCCCGAGATCATGGATAGAGACTTGAGCACCAGTCAGGTCGTATTCGCTGTAGATCGAGTAGATGTTACTGAGCCTGAATTCTTCGCCCGTGTAGATATCGCATAAACCGGCGTCAAAACACTGTTTTGAATCCTACCGGGGGCTAATAAGTCCCTGGTATTTTTATGCCTTCTGTCATATATATGTATTCGATGTCCCTGCTCTATCTAATACCACCACTATCGTTGATGTGTTGTATAGTTTTCTATCTTTAAAAAATTAGCATCTACATAACTCAAAGAGGTGGTACACCGTATGGTACATCGTACAGCACATAAAGTAACTAATGGTCGGGCTATACTGGATCGTAAAATAGAAGAAGTCGCATCCAAGGCCTGGTGTGGGAAGATCAGTCGTATCCGTCGACGGATTATAGGTATCAAATTTCTCTTCGATGTTATTGTAAATATGGCAAGGGGTAACATTGATAGTAGTCCAGATGAATTCGACTATATGATCGACGAGTTAATGAAAGTCAAGGACGGTAGCTATAATGCCGACGCCAGCTAAGTCTGATTAACCTATGCTGACTGTCGTATTCGATAACGGTCTACCCGATCTGTCCGTACTACATCGGGTATATCTGATTTCTGTGAGAGATAACACACATATATTTCAGAAGAACCGATCAGGTAAAAGGCCTCAGATATATAGGTCCGTAGCATCTGATAAAATATGGGATCTCATAGATATGGAAGTAGACCCACCAGAGAGAACGGATTTACGTTATAAATTATCGACAGCCATATTAGCATTTATGTACTCAATCTATACAGGGATAACAAATGCCAGGTGATATTAAGAAACTGACTGCAAGGGAACATATAATGTCCTACCCGGATGCCTATCTGGGCAGTACGCAAAAAAGTGAGGTACCCCAAATAGGGTATGATGCCGCTGGAAAAATTGTTAATGTAACCAATCATATACCAGCAGCAATAAGAGCGGTCAAAGAGATATTGGACAATTCAGCGGATGCAGCTATCCGAGCTGGCCTAGAAAAAGGCCTCCGATTGGATTGCTCCTTCACTGATGATGGGTTCACTGTGACTGATGATGGCCATGGTATACCAATCAAGATGTCAGCTGAACAGGGTGTATATATGCCCCAATTAGCTCTCGGTGAAAATAGAGCTGGCTCCAATTTTGAAGTGGATACCCGATCTACCATCGGTATGTATGGTGTGGGTGCCTATTGCACAAATGTTGTATCTACCAAGCTATTACTAAAAACTGATGACGGCATAAAGTCGTATAAGCAGGAATTCTCTGAAAACTGTGGTAAAGTTGGTAAACCCACATTAGGTAAGACAAAAAAATCTGGTACATCCGTCAGTGTTGTTCTGGATCAGAATTTGGTCCAGTGGACTGATGAGTCCATATGGTGTTGCCTGCATCTATTAAACAATACCATGTTTGTATATCCGTCAATCAAGATAACAGCAAAAGTACATGGTAAAACTGTCAAACTTTTAAAGGGCGACGGATATCATAAGGCCTTAGGTATAGAAGATGAGTGGTTTTCTGTAGATACAGGATCTTTCCGAGCTATCTTTGGGCTATTCAATGGTAGATCTGACGTAAAAGGCCTAGTAAACGGTACAGACTGCAGTGGTATACACATATCCACGATTAAATCAGCCATCTCGAGTCATTTAATAGATTCATTAAAGACCGATCTATCACCTGATGTGACCAGAGGAGATATCAGTAGATGCATATCTATGGTAGCATCTTTCCGAGTTGTAGATCCGAGTTTTGACAGTCTGACGAAGACCTCACTTGTAGGTTGTGATAAGGACAGACTAAACGCTGACATAGGTGATGCCCTTGAGCGAATAAAGAACGGTCTGTACCATTCTAGTCAGTTCAAAGAAGCTGTTATGACCCTTGTTGAAAGTAGGGGTGGTAACAAGATCAAGCAGGCCGAAAAAAAGGCTGCTCGACGTCGGAAGTCAACTAAATTGGTAGACGTATACCGAAGCTCCCGAGCTGATAAACGACCTACCTATCTACTAGTGACAGAAGGGGACTCGGCGAAGGGGTTATTCCTACAGGCTAGAGATCCTGGTCTGCATGCTATTTATCCACTCCGCGGTAAAATAATGAACGCCATCTCGGCCAGCAGTACTAAGAAAGTAGTTAACAATCAAGTATTGTTTGAACTAGCTTCTATTCTGGGCCTGAGTATAACAGATCCAGATATAAGTAACTGCAGATACACATATCTAGTGAGTCTAACGGATGCTGACGCAGATGGTGATAATATATGTGGTCTATTATATGGCTTTATATTCCGTTACTGGCCTGATCTTTTTAAAGCTGGCCGAGTTTTGAGATTACAAACACCGTCTCATGTGGGTGTAAGCGGGAAGGAACGGAAGCATTTCTATGGATCACCCCCTGATGATTTTCAAGGTAGACTTGAATATATAAAAGGATTGGCTTCTTTGACTTTACCAGATGTCAAAGAAATATTGGCCAAACCGCATTTCGAAACTATGGTATTGGATGATGGAGCACCAGATCTGATCCAAGTAGTACTTGGTGAAAGTTCAGACGCTAAACGAAGATGGCTAAGCTGATTAGACCGACTATTTTTTAGTCAGCTTAGCCTTTCCTACTCAAGCTGACTAAAAATACTCGATTTAACCAGACTTATGGAAGATGAATTCAAGAAGTTTCATGACCGGCGATATCACGATAGCTACTGGCATCCCAAGACTAATAAGCTCACCATTTGGAGTTATGATAGGAAAGGTACTTTACATAAAGATTCCATAATACAAAAGCCGTATATATACATAGAATCTCCAGAGGCAGGTATGGAGAACCGAACTACAATGTCCGGTTCTCCTGTGAAGAGATACAGTTTTGGTGATAAATATGCACTCAACAAAGCAATAAAGACAGCAAATCCCGCCGAACGAAGAATGATTCATGAGAATGGATTTGTGCCTGCAGAGATGGGCCTGATCGCCGATATATTCCCTCATGAAGCAGACTTCGACCCCGCAGTCAAGATCCTATGTTTTGATATAGAAGTATATTCAGAAACTGGATTTCCCCTTCCTGAAGAAGCCCGTTGGCCTGTTACTTCCATTGCTGTATGCAGAGAATGGGAAGATGATAAAATCGTAGTTTATGGGTGTAAGCCACTAGATCTGGATCAAATAAGTAAATTACCAGACAATGCTGAATTCGTATACTGCCAGAATGAGGCTCTATTACTCCTCGGCTTTCTCATAGAGGTGGAGCGGGCAGACATGCTAACTGGCTGGAATAGTAATCAATTCGATATACCATATCTATTCCATCGGATGAAAAGACTCGCTCTGTCTATGAAGCCTGGTGAACTCAAGACTGCTATGCAAATCGGTTTCAATTCAGTGACTGTAGATAAAGCTGCTTACATCTATAAGTCATATGATAATAATGAGAAACGCGATAAATGGCATCCACGCATACCTGGTAAAGGCTTAGTAGATCTATTAGACCTTTATAAGAAATATGCCTTCATAAAGTTACCCAGTTATTCATTGGATAATGTTGGTAAGTTTGAGTTCGGAGATGGTAAACTCAAACAGTATGATAATGGCGGATCAAAGGAATTGAGTTTATCCAGTATGTTTCTACATCACTGGAATGTGTATGTGGCCTACAATATACGAGATGTCGTCCTTACTCGCGATATCAATCGTAAGAGAGCCCTAACTGATCTTGCTATTGAGATCAATGGTATTTCTAAGATACCACTTGATCGGGTGACTTATATGAGCGCTATTATTGATGGTGCCCTCCTCGGGTTTATGCGCCCCCGCGGTATGGTTTCACTAGGTAGACATGAGCCCGAAAAGGTGGCATTCAAAGGTGGCTTTGTGAAGGCGCCAATAGATGTCTACAATAATGGGCGACGACTTTACAAGCATGCATGTTGCTTTGATGTAACTTCTGAATATCCATCAGTAGTTGTCAGGCTTAATGTATCTCTAGAGACTTATGTTGGTCGAATCAAATTACCTCAATTTGAAGAACTAAAAGAAGTAGCACTTGTGAGGAACGCTGATGATCTATTACCCGGTGATGATGACCTGGTACTGATCGAAGTGTATGGAGGTGATGATTTCGTACAGAGTGCTAAGGAGATAAGGCAGAAGTGGGCTGACGGAATATGGGGCGTGTCGTGTGATGGCGTAATTTTTGACCTTAGGACTGAGGGGGTATTCTCAGCATTTACAGAGGATGGATTCTCTAAGAGAAAGGGATTCAAACGGGAATATCAGATGTATAGAGATCGCTATGAGGATACTCATGACGAAAAAGATAAAGTAGCCAGGGATAAATTCTACACCAAGCAGATAGGTCGGAAACTTATACTCAACTCTGGCTATGGACAGACAGGATCACGTTTTTCTCGCTTATACAATCCACATATAGCTCAGGCCATCACATCGACTGGTCAGTCTATCGTATTTAATGGCGAACGATTTATAAATGAATGGTTCACTATGCATTATAAGGATCATTCAGATGATATTTTATCCTTCGTACAGGAGTACCACCCACAGATAGAAAAAATACCATTCTGGGATGATACAATCGAAGATCGAGTAGTGACAATGGATACAGACTCGGTCATCTATACTGTAGATGATCTCACTAGAAGACTATACGCAGAAGAGGGAAAAGCGGATTTCAACAGTGAAGATGGCGGTGATTCCGTCAGATCTATATTATTTCTGAATGCCTTTATGATACGATTCATAGAGCCGGCTCTGAATGAATATCTTAATGAAGATTTTGCTAAGAACAGACTGAAATCTAATAGGGCTTTCCAACTAGGCTTTGAATTAGAGGGTGAAAAAACTTCAGCTGGTAGCATATTCTTGAAGAAGAAAAAATACATACATCAAATACCCAAACATAATGATGATGGTACCTGGTCACTAGCACTGAAGGTAACAGGGTATGAGATGAAGAAAGTAAACACACCTCCAGCTATAGCTAAAGGCTTAGAGAAATTTGTGCACTTTATGTTCGAAGATGCGCATAATTGGCTCACTGAAGAAGTCACATTCATACATGCTGTCAATAGAGCCGTTCATCTGATGACAGAATTGACAGACACCGATGATGAACAAGAGATCATGCATAGACTGGCAAACTCCACCTCAGTCAATGGGATAGAGAAATATACTCCGGATGAATCAGAGGGCGCATTATTCAAAAAAGGTAGTCCCATCCATGTAAAGGGTGCACTATTGCATAATTTTCTTGTAGAGCAGTTAAACCTAGATATAGCCCCTATATATTCAGGAGAGAGATGTATGGTGCTCCGGATAAAAGAGGAACTACCTAAAGCCACTGCTATTGCATATAAGGAGCAATTTCCACCAGAATTTATAGGACTAGTTCAACCTGATGTATATAGTGTGGCAAAGACTCATTTTCTGAATAAGTGCTCTAGTCTGTTCGACGCATTTTCTTATGAGAAGGCTTGGACTAATCTACTGGCAAAGTTATATAAGAGAGATCAGGATTGGCCTATACACGGTGAGTTAAGTACTGAGACCTTAGCACAACTTAAGCCACTGACAACAAGGCAAGTCATCCCGATAAACAAATGAGGTAATGATAACATGTTTATAGCATTATACCATCTCGATCAGGGAAATCAAATATTGCATGGGTGGGAGATCTTTACTACTCAATCCACCGGTTCTGCTGTGGCTGGAAAACCGGGCGTATACTATGCCGATTTGATCCTAGAGAAGAAGATAGATATACCTGGTCTGGTCATGCAGATAACCAAATATGGTGTTGTACCAGTTAAGCCATATACCAGTGACGCACCGAGTACTCTAGCTGGTATGAAACAAATTAAGATAGGACTGATCAATCGTTATTTTGACAGTATATCCGATCAGGTGGCACCAGCTGGATACCTACTTTATTTATACACAGCTTCGTTATTCAGAGACATAAAGGTACGACCGCTCTTTAAATGGCTTAAGAGCCTGAATGAGGAGAGGGTGAGGCACATACGCCGAATATATGCTGCTGGTGATATGACCGATATATTGGCGATGCGGGATGAACTAGGTGCGCTTGCCTTGTCACCACCAGAACTACCAGAAGTGATAGTCAAAGATTCGGATTATACATTCGGTCGGACAGCTAGTTCATATTATAATAGAGGACCACTAAATATCGCACCTGAAAGTAGTGTGTCCATTTCATACGACAGAAAGGTAATACCTATATGTGCCAGTATAGAAGAAAGTGATAGTGACATACAAGAATATACACTGACCAACCACGAGGCGGACACCAACCCAGTAATGCCATCTTTTGTAGTTTTTAGAGATGTCGACGGTGATGCCATACCGGCTACCTCTGTTCTGCAGAACTGGGTAGAATTATCTGAGACCCATAGTGTAATGGAGATAACAGTAGCCTCATCTATCAGACTGACTGGCCTATCACTATACGTCTCCGGCGAGGGTAACATAGATTTGATCATAGGTTCTAAGATAATACAGAGAAATTCTATGAATTCTCAAATTGAGAATTCCGTTATAGCCTATAGGCAATCTATAGATGCACAGACCCAAGTAGTGCAGGTAGATCTAAAGGGCAATTCAAGGGTAGGACATCTGACTCTATATGGTCGTGAATTATCCAAAGTGCAGCAGATCGAGAGGTACCAGACATTAAGTTCTGGAAGACTCACTATTAATTCAGTCGACGATGTAGAGTACTCCATAGAGGATAGAGCAGGCCAGGTATTACGATCTGGCCGATGTAATACCTCGATAGCCGGTATAGTAGTGCCCGACCAGAGTCGACTGATAGCTAAATTTGGTACATCCAGTACACCAAAGTCCCTCTGGGCCCAGCATGATCCTGATTCAGCCGAGGTTAGAGTGACCAATGTATATCTTACGTTATCTGCTGACCGTGATAAACTAACCGTTCATAATCCGACTGATCGTCAACTGGTAGGTCGGTTAAGATTACTTAATCCTGTAGAAGTCTGATGAAAGGCGATGTATATAAACCATACCCCTATGTGTTTTCACAAGGTTCAAAATCATTAGGTATAGGGATGAGTGGTCCAGGTGGTCTACTTTGGCCTAATTGGCCACCCCGGATAGATACTCCCATGCATCAGCATGGGAGTATACCAACTCCTGTATATCTCCATTCTATCGATTTTTCTGATATCAATATAGGAGAGACCACAAGTGTATCATTCAGCACCTCTCTGAGTCCACAGAACTTACTGAGTTCTTTGGACTCAGTAGGCCCTGAGGTAGAGTTTTATACCAGTTTTGAGAATGCCGACTTATATCCAGAAGGTACTGGTATAGAATCGATAGAGGAGAGTCTAGGCGCACCCCTTATCTATCTAGTATTCGCATATGATGGTGAAGTCGATGGTATAACACCTCCAGTGCTGGCCCAGTTGGAGCATACTACCCCCTTTGAAGTATTGATAGGTCTAGGTGGGTGTCTCACACCAGAACCAGATCTGGATTCTCGTACCAGTGTTGTATCTTTCAATCATCTAGTATGTAAGATACGACTACAGCTTATGTCTCAAGGCTATGAGATAGCAGAGGTCGATTGGTATTACAAATATACTACTGATTCAGATTGGACTATAACGGTCACGCATACAGATAATACACTGAGTGGGTTGCCCATGCCCACATTGAATATCGAAGTCAAAGATATCATAGTAGTATCGCATCCAGATAAATCGGGTACAGCCATTTTTTATTGGGGCGGACTAGTAGCACATAATGGTTTCTCCTCAATCTGTCCTGTACAGTATGAGTATGAATGTGACAAGATATTAGGTCCGATATGGCTGCCACATACTACGTTTTATCCATTAGTGGATGCGTATAGACCTGATATGTCTGCGGATTTATTACCCAGTCTGGGTGAAGCTGATCCCGAATTCTACTCCCAAATAAATGGCTATGGTATACTTGCTCGACCAGAGGGACTTTATCCGGCCGAGCAAGTATTGGCTTATTCTGGCCAGCTATTATATTATCCACAGAAGATCAACAATCGAGGCTATGGTAGTTTCCAGCCGGATTATGCAGATACCAGGATAATACAAGATACCTGTATATATCCTGTTGTTGGTCCATTAGATACAAATCAAATAAAGGGATTCGAGGACGAGCACAAAAGGGCTACTTCCTCTTTTTAGACTTATGATATTACATACGACGGATAGGACGAGAGTGATAGGTACCATGTCTGGCTCGTCCTATGAACTTTCATTATCCACCTATTATCTAATAGGCAAGAGTCTTGTAGATGCTCGAAATGAGCCCCGGTGGACCAATATATACACCGACATCACCGGTAGGTCAAGGAACCATAGGGCAAAGAGGTCAACCCTTCTATCAACTCTAGACCAGACCATTAAAGTTCACCGACTGGCTATAGGTATTAGTGTTCACAATGGTATCTACGGATTGATGTCTTCTAGGTACGAAATACTTATACCAGATATGGAGGCTCCTGGTCATGCCCCAGATATACTTAGACATATTCTGACGAAGATATCAGCCCAAATTATATTTGACGTGGATCTGGGTGAATGCCTACCACCAAATCAGACCGAGTATCTCACCAGGTCTGATATACGGTTGGATGAATATTTTATACCTATAAACCCACAAAGAAATACAGTCAGACGCACTTTATCCTATGCTAATTATGTGGCCGATAGTAATACTGCGATAGACGCCGATCCTGGTGCCGGCCATAGTGGTTCTAGTAGTGGGTATGGACAGACTTGGCTTATAAATGGTGATATCCGTAGGCAGTGGATATGGGGTAGACGACTACAAGCACCCCTCACCTCCGGTATAGACCTTAAATGCTCCAATTTCGATTTCATACATCCTATATATACTGGAACCTGGAAAGGTATTGATACTTTTCAGAAGCAGAATAATTCATCTGCATGGATCCCAAGTGAATTATTTGCCTGGCCATGCTCGGCCCTGTATAGATTTTATTCGGCAGCTGGATTTGTAGATGAGGTACCGGACTGCTCCAGTCGTTCACTATCAGTGGCTTTTTTGATGCCGCTGACCTTATCTGACCCACCTACTGCAGTTGGTATCAGTGATTTATCTATGGGTAACGTAGCCACCCATAATAGTTCTCAAAAATACATGTCTATCTATAGTAGACCGTATGTAGATGATTCTGATGGCAGTGGGATATACCATCCAATGGCATAAGAATGGAGATGATATTATGCATAATGTAGAATATATATGCGGTCTATATGAAGACAACCCTTATATCCGTATAGCCCCATATACAGGGTATTATCAATTTAGGCGTAAATACGAGTCCCAGACCGATCAAGTAGGCTACTCAGCTAGTAGTCAGGGTACTCAATATTATTCATGGAGCATCGTAAGAAATAGGCTGAGAGGTGTATATCCGACCGGTGGTAGAATGGGTATGTGTGTGGTCTTAGAAAAAACTCGGGCGTCCCGGTTTCTACCCTATGGTGTATATACTTGGCCTTATTATAATATGTCAGACTACCCGACTTGGGGATTTCCGTTGATGCTCAGTAATGGTAGAGTCGACTATATAGGTGTAGCAGACCAAGCAGCACAGGCCAGTCAAGCTGTAAGCTCGAGTTTAGTATTAGCTTGGACAGTAGGACAGTCCAGTGTGAATACTATAAACGATACACATCCTCCAGCTGGATTCTGCACTGATCTGCGTGGTATTCTGACGTATATAAGGAATAGCGACATACCCATACAAACCATCGATCTGGATCTCATACCGGCACAACCAGATATGTCCAGATACACAGGAGCAGCACCGGTCGCATCTACCCGATGCCGCTATGACATAGCACCTGTAGACCTATGGCCCCCTATATCCGATGATCTAAATGCATCTGCACAATCAGCCCTATCCGAAATCACACCAGTAGGTATATTCTGGCCGTTAGACATAGACCCATTAGCTAGCAGTGCCAACCTAGATAAGAATAAAGTTCTATCAGCAGTAGAAACATGGAAAGAAATAAATCTTTTCCCTGTAGCCTACGATGATCGTACATATGAGACCGCCTACGTGGCCAATTATCCTACTGATTATACTGAAGAGCCTAGTACTAACGGCTCGGCCCTATATCTGTCCACCCCTGGATCAATCGACCACATAGCTCAGCAATTTGACGGTTTTGTGTATTGGGTAACGAGAGACGGTCCGATAGATCGTGTAAATACTATCGCCCTACCTGACGGTACAAATGAGAGAATCGTAGACCGCCGGGTAATATGCCTACTGTTTGAAGTAGATCTTAACTCTCTTATAGATAATGTAGATAGTAGATATAGGTCAACTGGTAATACATTATTTGGCTCAAATTCTATATCACCCAGAGATATCAAATCTGAACCAGAGGGTCTTTTAGAACCGCATGGTCTACCTCTCGGTGGCCGGTATAATCAGGTATTCACTGAATTCGGTATGAATTCTGCTGGTGCACCAGCAGATAGTTCGGCAGCCTGGAGTATACATTCTGAGATACTGCATCACTACGATCTGTCTGGTGTCGTAATGTCGGGTAATGTGGTCATTGATTCGGATATAGTATCCAGATCAATGACTGCTGGACAGGTACACCATTTTGCCTGGAGTGAATTAGGTCGTGTTTTTAGATACTCCGACACATCGACGATGCCGTCTGGTGGATCATTATCCCTTATAGGTGCAATGGCCACTATGTCTACCATGAGTATATTGGGTCAGGGAAGTCAATTTACCAATGATCGATTTGCTGTATACCTCGGTGGTATATCCTACTCAGTTCTACAGAATAATACTATGCCTGAGATGGGTGTAGCGATAGGTAGTCACCGGGGTAATCATACTATACATTTGCTAGAATGCGGTGCCGACCTAAGTAATACAACAGAGGATGAAGATATAGACGACGATTCACCGGCTACAGATGGCGCTCCACCCAACCTAAATAGGATGTTAGAATTACCTAAGGTCATATTTCAGTATAACGGCTTCGGTGCATCCCCACATAAACTGACTTTTTTAGATAATGGCATAATACTAATTCCTACAGATATAGGTATACTGCAGTATGACTATATAAATAATGATATAATGGGAGAATGGTTAAATCCAACACTGATACCATCTATCAGAGATGGTATCTATATCGATGGAGGAGATAAATTGAATATACTGTATCACTCAATTCCTTCAATGGTCAATATCGAAGTCGATGGTCAGATGATGAGTTACCCAGAACCATCTCTCAGTGTACATACTCAGAAAGATGGTATACCACATATTCTATCCGACCAGGATACATTATGTGTGGATGCTGAATATGTATATGAGAAGGCATCTCATATAGGTAGTTATGGACAAGTAACATTCCATAGTGCTGATTTCTCCGGAGATCTCATCATAAAATTAGTAAGATAAAACACAACAGGGAGAGTACATGCAGACTGGTAATAAGAGGACGATAAGTGATTTCCTTAATACTGAATTCAGACAATATGCACTATATACAGTACATGGCCGGGCATTACCAACCCTACTCGATGGATTTAAGCCTGTACACAAAAAGATAATGTGGACAGCTCGTAGGAAGGCTGCGAATAAGCCAGTCAAGACTGTATCTCTATCTGGCTATGTAATAGCTGACGCTGATTATAAACATGGTGATGCCTCAGCCATAGATTCTATAGTAAATATGGCCGCTCCTTGGCGAAACAATCTTAACCTATTGGAAGGTCTGGGTAATTTTGGATGGAGGATGGTACCTGAGGCCGGGGCCCCTAGATATACCAAGGTGCAATTGCATGATAATTTCAATAGATGGTTTAGTGACTTTAACGCCCTTGATTTTGTGCCTGGTGACGATGGCGCATTCTATGAACCAGTATGTTATTACGCCAATGTGCCCTGGTTCTTCGTTAATGGTTTTAGAGGTATAGCAACTGGCTATAGTTGCTTCTGTCATCCAAGAGACCCTCAAAAATTAGCACAGTTAATGTTAGACCTCCTCGACGGAAAGGTTCCATGCACATCATCATTGGATATATCATATCCAGAGTATGATGGTATTATAGCTGATGGTATGTCGATGGGAGCAGTAAAAAAGATATCTCAGAAGAAAATGGCCATATGCTCACTACCAGTAGAGTATACCATTGAGTCATATGCAAAATATCTGTCTAATCTAATAGATAAGGGTATCATACGGGATTTTCATAAGACTGTAGCCGAGGGACAACCACCTTTCGTAGTCGATCTCAAGGGTCCATTAGCTAACCCTATAAAGTCTTTAGGTCTGTCAAGGAAACTCACGGGCGAGACCCTCACCTTTATACACGATGGCCATCTTGTTGAATTTGATACACCATGGGATGCAGTAGGTCTATTCGTGCAAGAGAGATTGAAGATAGCTGGTAAGGGTCTGCAAGCAGCAAAAACATCTAACCAAGATCTGCAATCCCGTATACAGACAAAGATCCGATTTGTCGAATTGCTGACAGAAAGAGGCCTTGAGGGGCTTACTAGGCAGGATCTACGCAAGATCATAGTTGGTCTAGATAGACCCGATATGGCTGATACTCTACTTAGTATGGCAGCCAGTAAAATGACCGAAGATAGTATAGGTAAATGGACTGATCAGATCATGAATCTGTCTGAAGACCTATCCGTACTTAACTCAGTTAATCCATCCATTTGGTTGAAATATAACATACTTAATCAACCATCGAGTTAAGAATAAGGAGCTAATTAGATGTATATGAAGCGACTATTATGTGCCGATCTGCATATAGGGAAAGGCACAGTGAAGGAGGATGAAGTCTTTGATATAGCAGACTTCATCCTGGAGACTGCGATAGCAAAGAAATGTACCCATCTTGATATTCTTGGTGACCTACTGGAGAACAGGGCCCTCCTAATGTTCCGTATATGGCCAAGAGTACAATCCTGGTTCGACAAACTGATCGAAGCTGGTATAACAGTCAATCTGATGGCCGGTAACCATGATTTCTATGGTAATGAAGTACGTAGGCCATCCAATTTTCGATATGTACAATTAAATCCTGCCGTCAATATAATAGACACTCTATTCACTGACCCCGATGGAGTTGTCTGGGTCCCCTGGTTATTCAAAGACGAGAAGATCGACACCACAGGTGGTAAAGTAGTATTTGCTCATCTGCCTATAAATGGATTCAGAATGACTAAATCCATGATAGCCGATAATGGCGTAGACCTAGCTGGTACAACAGATCTACCTATATATGCTGGTGATTTCCATCTGGCTCAAGTATCCGGCAACATAAGATACTTGGGCTCTATCATGCACCATACCTGGAATGATGCCAACACTAAAAAAAGCATCTATGTACTGGATGAAAAGTTCCAGGTGGAAGAAGTAGTACCATTAAATCCATTATTCACTGACCTACTGAAAATCAATTACAGCGAACTCAGTGACCTGCAGATAGAGGGAAAGGCCAGAGTAACTGTCACCGATGTGCCGAAGGGTGAAGAGGAACTGGTGATACAGGTAGCTACTAATAAGGGGGCCACTTCCGTTGAGTGCTTATCCAAATCCGATGAAGTGGACGATGAGGAGCAAGAAGTAGACGGCCATATGACCGTAGATGAGGCTATAGGTGAGCAAGTCGACCTACATGACATGACAGATGAATTGGCCGAATTTCATCAGGAGATGAAAAATGGATAATAAAATAAGACCAATCTATGTGGAACTTCGAAATTTCGGTTCTTTCGGTAATAAGGTAACCAGAGTGGATTTTCCTGGACCTGGTGAGTCTATGCTGATAAGGGGACCGGTAGGCTCGGGTAAATCCTCTATATTGAATGCTATGTTTTGGTGTATAACTGGTAAGAAGATGTCGCGTAAAGGTGGTACGCTCGTCAATACAGTCAATCAAAAGAACATGGTAGTCACATGTGCTTGGGTCATTCCTGGAGAAAAGGAGCCCTTAGTAGTTACTCGGGGTATGAAGCCAGCACAGCTAAAAGTCTCTGGTGTGGATGGTACGATACAGAAAGAGATGGCTCAAGAATTGACACGCCGGTTACCTATCACAGATCCACAGGTACTCTTGAATCTGTGTATATTGTCAGTGTCCAGGAGTCTACCATTCTTTGATTTGGGTAAACAAGATCGTATGGGGTTTCTGCGTAATTTTGTAGATACTCAGTTACTGGATACACTAGCAGTCCGGTCCAAGAATGTGCACCTTGATTCGAAAAGAGAATCAGATATCCTGTCGGGTGAGGTGAGAGTATTGACCAGCCAAGTAGCCAGTATGGCTAATAAATTGCATACCACTGTATGCGATGATGAAAAGCCGACCAAGGCCATGAATCAGGATTACCGGGCCAAAGTAGAACGAGGAAAGACAGTTGCCCTAAAATTACTGAAGAGGGCAGATGAGGATCTCTCGTCCTTCTCAACTGGTGTATATACTGTTGAACCAGACGATCTACCAGACCGAGAATATAAAAGTCCTGAAATGGGTCAAGATATACTGGCCAATATTGAAGCACTGGGTCTATCTGGTCTGAATGAGAAGTTAAAAGGCCTGCAAGATATAAAACGAAAGATATTGGCTAGATTGGAGTCAGTCAATAAGTCGATTACAAATGCTGAGGCCGATGCCAGTGGTATAGAATCTATCGAGTGTAGGGCGTATTTCGACTCTGTAGTTCTACTACATCGTGATGACCTGGCCATACTAAAACCAGATTTGCAACAAGTTAACAGTGTACTAGATGATCTGGAAAATAAGGTAGAACAAACCAATAGTAAGGCAAGAAAGATCAAGCGGGGACTAGGCGACATACAGACAAGTATCATACAAGCCCGTCAACGCCTACAAGCCGATATTAGTCAGCTGACAACTATGCTAGACTTTGATGATAAGACCAGACAGCATGTGAACGAGATAGAGGCAAAGAAAGCAGCCTGGACTACTTTGGACGGTCTGAGAAAAGAGACCGAGGCTAAATTGGAGGAGATGTCTATTCGGCAAGCGACATTATCCAGACGAACCATGATAGCCGCCGAGTATAGGACCATACTGGACTCCACTTGGAGTTATATGACAAGGCGGATGGTACCATATCTCAATAGTCGTATACCAGTCTACATGAAGGCCCTTGATATGGATTTCCATATGGCACTAGACTCATCCGATATATCCAAGCCTATATTTAAGGGTAGACCAGGTGTAGGTCATCTCAAACTGGAAGACCTGTCTACTGGCCAGAAGAGAGTACTGTCGTTCTGTCTAGCCCATGCCTTGCGGGATCTAGAGGCTACTACACATGGCGTGGATATCGGATTCCTCGCCGTTGATGAATTGTCTGGTAACTTTGATAGTGATTTGGTAGACCGTATGATGGAGTTTGAATTTGGCTATATGGGTAGTCATCAATCCTCTCTAATCGTCATAACACATGACATAGCTCTACAACAGAGGTCTGAGTGGGATCACATCTATTCTGTGGACCGAAATGTATTCTCTACTGTAGATAAGGTGAAATAGGGTATGCGGAAATCTGTCTTGTATCTAGCCTGTAGAGCAATATCTGATACTATAGAGGACATACAGGAGGGTGATCGGGATGAGGTGCACCATTTACTTATAAATACTGTAGGATCCCTGATTGATCAACTAGCTAATTCAGCATACTACAATACTCTTACAGCACATATGAATTCTATCTGGTCAAATGGGCATGTTAGATTCACAACTCAAATGCAACTCGGCTCGACTGATCTTACCCTATCTGTGTTCGGTTATGACATAACAGGGTCGTTTGTCCGGATGTACCATTATCCGGAGGACCAATATTTAGATATGCTCTACCAATCTATGCTGGCTTAAAAAGCTGTCCGGTGCTCCTTTGATCGAGCACCGGACACACCGTTACAGCTCAGCTACTCCTTTGATCGAGCTTTCTCTCTCACACATCAGGTCAAAGAATTTATCCAGGTCCATCACGACTACATAGGTATCCTCATATTTCAGTTTCAAATACCAATCAGTTCCACCAACTCTCGCCGTGTCTATATACTTCTCAAGAAACCAATTCTTCGCCGCATATTCAATTAGTTGGAGGCCAGATTCACTGAATAATCGATTAAAGACCTCTATATCGAAGCAGACAGCAGGCTTAAATCTATTTTTCTTGAAGAGCACAATCCATTGAGTATGCTCCAATATATTGGTCGAAGCCTGTCGTATCCATGATTTCAGATTGAATGACTCATCGGCCTTACACTCACATGACCATGGAAATTCTATACGAGCTGGTCCAATCAATACTATGTCTACCGATGTACCACCCATAATCCTTGACTGTATACACTCATCCTTGCCATAGGGCATATTAAGTAGAGCGGATACACGTGCTGCCACATACTTCTGAAACCTAGCACCCTTATTCTTTGCACTCCGGGTAGTTATTCTCTTTGCCATCTTTATATAATACTCCAGTTTTTATATGACCAAACAGAAGAGCCTTATTGGTCGATCTATGATCATCCTTAGTCATCCAATTTATCATTTGTATCCAATATATTATAAATGATAAATAGTCAATAAGTACACTCACTTAAACAAACGGGTTATTGGATGAATCTTACCCCCTATATATTGCTGGCACATGCCATATCTGATGAATCAGCACAGCTGAATAGGTGGACTGATGACTTGAATATTCAATTCGATGCTGGCTCGAAACTGAAACCCTGGGTTTGCTGTAAATTAGTATCCACCATGTATGAGTCAGTAATTACAGCATTAAGGATGAAGAAGAATAGCCAATTTGATATCACTGGTCATCCCGGTTACATATATGGCTACTTCACAGAGTCTGAAAAATCTATCTGTCTGACGGTGACAATCACCATTATACTAGATGGGTCTAATGATGTGGGTATAGAATTAACAGCCACCACTCCTGGCCTATCCCCCCTGTATGTGTGCACTATAGATAAAAATGATCTAACTCAGCATAGATATACATTACTAAAACAGCTGGTACTAATATGATAATAATATACAGTGATGGAGCAGTACAGTGCTATGTAGGCACAGAAGCACGAAACATGAATCTACAATTAGCTGAACGAATACCAGCCAAGCTTAGATCGACTAGACTTGTACGGATAGCAGCCTTACATGAGAATCATATTAGACTTTACCAATTCATAAATGATACAGAGGACATATACCTCTGCCGCCGAGCAGCATTAAAGATAACAATGCTCGAATATATGATGCAGGACCTATGGGGTTTCCCCCTGGATGCTAATAAGCACTACCGGTCCTCTTTCCCCAAATGCCGCTGTGCCAAGAGAGGTGAAGTCAACTGTCCTATACATTGGCTCCTACCAGTATGAACAACTAATCTCAGGAAGAATCGACAATTTTTGTCGAATAGATCAACCCTTTCTGAGAGAGGTTATTGTAAAGATGGGAGCACTATCACCCGCCAGTGTTAACTGGATGTGGACGCTAGTCTTTGTCCCTGTGTTCATCGGTATATTTAAAAGCCAGATAGGAGAGATCTTCTCTGACTGGAAGATATACAGTGGACGCCTGTATGACCAAGACGGCAACCCAAAGAGTGCTGACATATGCCAACTAGTAAATGAGGCTGGTCAGAAATTCATTTGCATCATAGAGCGGTATAACTTTTGGCCGACTTTGAAGTACAAGAATGGCATTTTGCCGTATCTGAGCTTCAATAGGGGTCTAGATATCGCAATTGTGAACCCAGGCAATGCAACGATGGATCGGAAGACTATCAGCTTTGCCGAATGGAAAAAGATGGATACTCGAGAGTTGGAAACTGAAATTCCACCGGTATATATCGACCAGTTGCAGAAATTGGGTCTGATATGTGTAGAAGATTAACCAATTAGATGTTCTAGTAGTTTTTATAACATTAAGTGGCACTGATTGAATCAGTGCCACTTTTTTTGGCCAAAAAGGAGAGTACTTCTACAGACTGGTCGATTTGATATAATGATTATAAGTACACAAACAGCACATAAAGGAGGATATAATCAGTAGATAGTAGGACTAGGATAGTTAGTTATATATAAATTCAATCTTTAAATACCAACATACACATTCTCTATGAAACAAATAATTGTATTTTTCTCTTTACTGTTCATCACCCATATGGTCCCTGTAAATCAAGATGTCCCAGTTATCGTAACAGACGACCAGATCGAGACTGGCGAAGGGGTCATCCTACCTTCTGATAAGGGCGACTGATCAAATAAGAGTAATATCGGTATGCCACATCTAGTGGCATACCATACCCACCTACGAAACTCACCCCAAGCGACTAAAACTCCCATGATAACTAGAATTGTATTAATGGTGCTACTGACTGTATTAGGCACCACTGAATCATATGCAAGGACTTTCCGTATAGCAGTTGGGTCAGACCTAAGCCAACAAGAATTAGCTCTGTCGGTAGTAGCAGGTCTGGACCAGCATTACATGAGGATGTCAACCGGCATCGATCCAGTAGAGGCCTTAAAAGGTCTGAACAGTAGATTATATGAAGCTATCATCATACCGATGGATACATATAGGACTGTACCAAAAGGTATGATAGAGATAGAGCTACATACCGAGAGCTTAGTGATAGCTCATCTATGCGAGAATATATTTCATCCAACATTAGACCTACTCAGTACAATCGAGATAGGAGCCAGTCAAGCAGGGTATCAGACCTGGCTACGTATAGTAGACCTCGATCCACTGTACGTAGCACATGCCACTATGATGGATGACTATAAAGGACTGCTAAGAGACGGCACAATCGAAGCATACCTATACTACACAGACCATGCTACCCAGACTGGTGACATATGCCTGACCGGTTTCGATGACGTCTACCTACCAGAGGGTAGACCATCATATAGCCCAGTAACAATAGATGTAGAAACGCCAGGGGGGCTAGCGAAGATCAGGACACTTAAAACTCCTATAGTGTTACTCATAAGAGATAACATAGGTAGAGAACTTATCGCCAAACTAAGAACCAAGTGAATCCATGTACACCTTCATTGCACTATTGATCTGTTTTTCCGCTGCACTGATATTTACTATAATAGTGGACTCAGGTAAACTGGCAATACTAATCATTACCGCCGCGATCATCACAGGATTATGTATGGTACAAGATGGCTATTTCGTAAAGTATAGACAACCAAAGAAAGTATTCGTGACTCCAGTAGAACAGATAATGACTGACCAGGCTGAATTATGCAAAAGGTGGAAGAAACTACCGATATGATATACATCACCCAATGCACCGACCCCCGATTGTGGTATCAAGATCTGGTCGGTCATACTCTCCCCATGATAAGCTACTGTCCGAATGCATACTTCAATACAGTCGAGCCAGGCAGCTTGTCCAACCTTGTCCTGATAGAAGATGCGATCAGGCTACAGATTTCATAAAAAACAATGTGGAAAAAACAATTATTAACCTTCCTTATACTGACAGCAGCAGTTATATTAAAGCAGACCTCAATGCTTGCAGCCAGCACTGGTAGCTGGCTGCAAGCTCTCACAGAAGCAGTAAGTACGACAGGTCCATTCTCGTATGATGCTCTCGGTCTCACAACTCATGTAGTCCTCATATTCGGTGCAAGTGGAATACTGGTCGGTATACTGGATCGAAACCTAGAGCTATTCATCCATACAAGCGTACTCGCATCATTGCTCCTAGTAGCCTTAGTAGCCGATAGGGAATTTACTTACAACCAGAATGGACCTAATTCCCTCAATGCCATCTCAGTAGGCTATAAAGAGGGCTTTACCTTTGGTAAAAAGATCATCACCAAAATAGGAACAGATCAATACACGTTAATCAGAACAGAAGGACTTGAGAGGACCTTCGGTATAAAGAGTTGTACAGAGATGACAGATCCAGCAGTATGTGAGGCTTGGTCTACTGGTTTCCATGTAGCAATAAGGGGTATTACTCAATGAGAGAGATAGACGTGTGCTACCATCATTCAGATGCAGATGGTTGGGCCTCAGCAGCAATCGTGAATGCTAAGAAAAACTACCCAATGGGCTATAGGGCTCACTACAACTCATCAGAGATACTAGGCAACATTGCTGGTAGACATGTAGCAATAGTAGACTTCAGCTTTCCAGAGTCGGTAATGAAGATGATCGCACAAGCAGCGAAGAGTCTTATCTGGATAGATCACCACGAAGATAGCAAGTACTTACTAGAGAAGGACTGGTGGGATAGTATCTCTACAAATACTGACATGATCAAACAAGGCTCAAAGGAGAATGGTCTTACTGCCATATGGGATGTGAGTGAAGCAGCTTGCGTACTGTGCTGGAACTATCTCCATACCGAAGTGATGCCGGATTCAGTGAAGTACATCGGCGATAGGGATATCTGGCGATTCAATCATCCAGAGACAAAAGATTACAACTACGGATTGGATATGCTCCCGGGTATAGCTGATCCAAGATCCACTACTTGGCAAGAATTGCTCTACTCAAACAAGTTGACTGAGAATCTGATCCAAGCTGGACAGATCATATCAGCACGAGTAAACTCCGAATGTATATGGCATGCTAGACTACGCTCTCATATAGTACAGGATGGAGACCGCAAATTCATCTTGACCAACTGTACGAGTAATATGTCTGAGATCTCTGCGTACCTCATAGAGACGTTTGATGTACCGATAGTGCTTATGTGGGATATAGCAAAGGACTGTCTGTCCCTACATGGTAGAGGAGAAGGTGCAAGAGAGTTCTTCGGTGGATTACTGAAAGGACATCCTTCAGCATGTGGTGCAAAGCTAGCTTTACCTGAAGGTTGGGGTCTAATACAAGAACTACATAAGAAAGCAAGAAGGGTAATGCCTTAACGTCCATAGTGTATGGCCTGCCGTCAATGGCAGGCCATAATATCCTAGCGGATTTATTTTGCAGCAACACCGGCCGGTTTCTTCACTGGTTTCTTCACAGCAGGTTTCACTTCTTTCACTTCTTCCGAGACAGGCTTAGTGCTTATCATGTTAGGTGACTCAATAGGTCGGAACCATTTAACACGACCGTATGCTACCCGGGCGAGATATAGTTGACCCTGGTCATCTACTCTCAGCTCACGTGGTTTAGCTAGTACTGAGGTCTGATCCTCAGGACTAGTAGGGGCAGGGTTATCGGTAGGTTTATCCAGCTTAGAGAGGATATTTTCATCAAGGATGAGTTCAGGGAATTTCATGTAGTATGCTCGCTATTTTGATTATGGGTGTTTACATTTTCATAGATTAGTGAGTATAACCGTATGGGTCATGTAAGTAGTCCCCTTTGTGTGTGACTAGTACTTCTTTTAAAGTATCATCCATCGTATATACTGTATAGAGTACTACCTATCCAGATCCGTCTATAATATCTGATGTACCGAAAACCCCTCCGTATGGGCATTTTTTACTCGTATATTTTTTAGAGAGAATATTATATCCATTCCAGTCAATCCTAAAAAAAATATAAAAAAACCATATACTTATATACCCCTCCGTATGGGCATTTTTTACTCGTATAATGCTGTGCCAGGCAATTGGAATCGGGTAATCTATATAGAATAGCCCTACCCCCCCCTTTCTACACTAGTTTTTCCTATATTCTGTCGGAATATAGGAAAATGTCATTAAAAAAATCGGATAATAATAAATATTAAGTAATAATAAATATTAAGTAATAATAAATATTAAGTAATAATAAATATTAAGTAATAA
>JQIA01000087.1_pt1 | contig 39163 bp, 26 predicted proteins | sample 811431 | NCBI WGS metagenome assembly JQIA01 (sample SAMN02998118, study PRJNA258478) | marine sediment metagenome | biome: marine; feature: seafloor; material: sediment; isolation source: oil-polluted sediment collected from 3 locations (0.5 km, 0.7 km and 0.9 km)... | place: USA: Gulf of Mexico ...
GACTGCCGCAGGATTCTTTTCTCGATTTTGCATCCTGAAGCATCAATGCTGCAAAATCAATAAACTCAGCAACACGTCCTGCTTTTTCAAGATTCTGGTTCATCTCATCTGCCTTGCCCGGCACCTTAACATTTTTCCAGAACTCATCCCGGAGTTCGTTTACCTGCCTCAGGGCATTATCAAGATTTTCTTCATTACGGGCCATACCACAGTTATCCCAGAGAATTTTACCCAGTTCTTTATGAAAATCATCACAGGTTCTTTTGCCATTAACGGCGAGAATCTTTTCTATTTTTGATGTTACTGACTTTTTCGCATCTTCAAAAGCAGCCTCTTCGCCTGTTATAGTTCCGGGTGTTTCTGATGAAAGATAGGCAGATATGGTTGAAGGAATTATAAAATAACCGTCAGCAAGCCCCTGCATAAGGGCACTGGCACCAAGCCTGTTAGAACCATGATCTGAAAAGTTGGCTTCTCCCAATGCAAAAAGGCCGTCTACGGATGTCATCAGATTATAATCGACCCAGAGGCCACCCATGGCATAATGGGATGCCGGATAGATCATCATTGGTGTTTCATAAGGGTTTTCGGCAGTAATCTTTTCATACATGGCAAAAAGATTGCCGTATTTTTTTCTGATAACCTCAACACCATCACGTTTTATTGCATCCCTGAAATCGAGATAGACTGCATACCCGGTATCACCGACACCACGCCCGGCATCACACTGTTCTTTTGCGTTTCTGGAGGCAACATCTCTTGGAACAAGGTTGCCAAAACTCGGATATTTTTCTTCAAGATAATAACTCCGTTCTTCATCGGGAATCTCTGCAGGATTTCGTTTGTCCCCTGCTTTTTGGGGAACCCATACCCTGCCGTCATTCCTTAAAGATTCACTCATAAGTGTTAGTTTTGACTGATAATCACCATGTACGGGAATACAGGTTGGATGTATCTGCGTATAACAGGGATTTGCAATGCATGCGCCTTTTTTATACGCCCTCATTGCGGCTGTTACATTACAGCTCATGGCATTGGTGGAGAGAAAATAGGCATTACCGTAACCACCTGTTGCAAGGAGCACAGCATCACCTGAATGCTTTTCAATTTCCCCTGTTACCAGATTTCTTGTAATAATCCCCTTTGCCTTGCCATCAACAATAACCAGTTCCAGCATATCCCGGCGGGTATACATGGTTACTTTTTTTGCTGCAATCTGTCGTGATAGAGCACCATATGCGCCAAGAAGCAATTGCTGCCCGGTTTGTCCTCTGGCATAAAAGGTTCTTGAGACCTGCGCGCCACCGAAAGACCGGTTTGCCAAAAGCCCGCCGTATTCTCTTGCAAAAGGAACGCCCTGGGCAACACACTGGTCAATAATATTATTGCTTATCTGTGCGAGTCTATAGACATTCGCCTCTCTTGACCTGAAGTCACCGCCTTTTATTGTATCATAAAAAAGGCGCTGAACACTGTCGCCATCATTCTGATAATTCTTGGCAGCATTTATGCCGCCTTGTGCAGCAATACTGTGAGCACGTCTTGGGCTGTCCTGAATACAAAAAGTCTTCACATTATAGCCAAGTTCAGCAAGGGTTGCAGAAGCAGATGCCCCGGCAAGGCCTGTTCCGACGACGATGATATTGTATTTTCTCTTATTGGCCGGATTAACAAGTTTTGTATTAAAACGATAATTATCCCATTTTTCACTTAGAAGGCCGTCAGGTATTTTAGCGTCTAATTGCATTTTCTTTATCCTGTATTTTATTATTTACACAAAAAAGCTATCCATACCGGAATAAACCCGAAACCGGCACCGACAATAATGCTGAAGAGAAGAGCTGCAGCTTTAATTCCCGGATTATACTTCTTATGATTTAATCCAAATGTCTGGAATGCACTCCAAAATCCATGGCTAACGTGGACAGCAAGAATAAGCATCGCTGTTACATAAAAACCCATAACAGCCGGATTTGAAAAAGCGTTGCGAACAACATCAAATATTGTCTGGCTTCCGTGGTCCGCAAAATGAAATTTTATCAAGTGAAGAATCACAAATATCAGAATTGCAAGCCCGGTATACGGCATAGACTTCGAACCGATTGAGCTGCCGCCACCGCTTTTATTCACCTGATATCTGACCGGCCTTGCTGTCCGGTTCTGAATAAAAATCCTTATCCCTGTGAGTATGTGAACTGCGGCAAAAACAAGCATCAGTACTTCTGCAACATTTAAAACAGGCCCAAGGGAATGCAGGTGTTCTGCATATGCGTTAAACGCATCTTTCCCGCCATACAGAAACAGATTTCCAATAAGGTGCACGACCAGAAAAAAACAGAAAAACAGACCCGTTACTGCCATCAATAGTTTTTTTCCTACTGACGAATCTAAAACATTTTTAACCCACATTTTACGACCTCCGCAAGTCGGTTTGGCCGGTTTGGCCGGAAAAAAATCAACAGTCAAAAAGTAGTATGCATCTTAATAGTAAACAAAAACAGGCTAAACCAGCGAACCAACTAACCGGCAAACCGGCCAAACAGATCCACACACATATCACCCAGTTCACCCAGATTTTCACAGACAGTTATTCCGTTTTCTCTGAATGCTGCTACCTTGGCTTCCCCCGTACCGCTACCGCCGCTGATAATAGCTCCGGCATGTCCCATACGTCGTCCAGGAGGTGCAGTAAGGCCTGCAATAAATCCGATAACCGGTTTTGTAACATTCGCCTTGATATATTCTGCGGCTTCTTCTTCTGCTGTTCCGCCGATTTCACCCACCATTACGAGCCCTTTGGTTTCATCATCCTTTTCAAATTCTTCTAAAAGATCGATAAAACTGGTTCCGTTTACCGGATCACCGCCGATTCCGACGCAAGTCGTCTGCCCCAGCCCTTTTCCTGAAAGTTGATGAACAACTTCATAGGTCAGTGTTCCGGATCGTGAAATAACACCAACAGGTCCACCGGGAAGATGCATTGGCCCGGGCATTATACCAATTTTACATTCTCCGGGTGTAATAATACCCGGACAGTTTGGCCCGATCAGCCTTGATGCTTTGCCGGCCATATATTTTTTTACCCGCATCATATCAAGAACCGGAATACCTTCCGTAATACAGATGATCAGCTTTACGCCACCATCAACGGCTTCCATGATAGCGTCTGCTGCAAAAGGCGGCGGAACAAATATCATACTGGCATCTGCCCCGGTCTCCATAACGGCATCTTTAACTGTATTATACACAGGAATATCATTATGAATCTGACCGCCCTTACCCGGTGTGACACCGGCGACGACATTGGTACCGTAGGCAACACATTGTGATGTATGAAAAGAACCTTCCCTGCCGGTAATACCCTGAACAAGAAGGCGAGTCTCTTTATTTACTAATATACTCATGGATGTCCTCTGCTTTATTAAATGTTGATGTCGTCGTAAAAAGTCCCATATACTTCTCTTTAGTAATTTGCCAGACTTTTTGATGTACAACAGGTACTACTTCAAGCCTGGCATATCACTAAATCTTGTATATGGGCCCTTTTCCTTAGCCATCTAAAATACTTTTACGAGAGCATCAATTTACAATTGACGCAATTTTCAAAGCCGCATCCTTTAAATCGACGGCAGTCTCTAACTTTAACCCGGAATCTGCCAATATCTGCCTGCCTTTTTCAACATTGGTGCCTTCCATTCTGACGACAATCGGTATGTCAATACCGGTCTTTTTTGCCGCATTGACGACACCGTCGGCAAATACATCACATCGTAAAATGCCACCAAATATATTAATGAGAATCCCTTTAACCTTTTTATCCATCAGGAGAATTCTAAGGGCGTTCTCAACCATCTCCGAGGTTGCTCCGCCACCTACATCAAGAAAGTTTGCAGGTTCGGCACCGGCATTTTTGATAATATCCATTGTCGCCATGGCAAGCCCGGCACCATTAACAATATTGCCGATATTTCCGTCGAGACTGATATAATTAAGATTGAATTTTGACGCTTCAAGCTCCAGCGGGTCTTCTTCATCCGGGTCACGATATTCTTTGATATCTTTTTGACGATACATGGCGTTATCGTCAAAATCGACTTTTGCATCCAAAGCAATAATTTTGTCATCTTCAGTCAATACCAGCGGATTAATTTCAACCATCGAACAATCGTAATCAATAAAAAAACGGTAAAGGTTCTTCAGCATAAGGGCGAAAGCTTTCATGGCATCACCTTTGAGCTTAAGACCAAAGCCGACTTCACGACAATGATATGCCTGCAGGCCTATGGCCGAATCAACATTGACTTTAATAATTTTTTCCGGCGTTTTATCTGCGACCTCTTCAATATCCATACCGCCGGCAAGGCTTGCCATGATAATGATATCAGCCGACGCTCTGTCCGGAACAAGACTTAAATAGAGTTCCTGTTTTATTTTAAGTCCGGATTCTACCAGCACTTTTTTGACCAGCCGTCCCTCAGAACCTGTCTGATGAGTAACGAGTGTCATACCAAGAATTTCAGAGGCAATACCTTTAACCTCATCCTGTGAATGCGCAAGCTTTACCCCACCGCCCTTGCCTCTTCCGCCGGCATGTATCTGTGCTTTTATAACGACTGGAAGTTCTCCCAGTTCTTTTGCCTTTTCCATAACCTCATCAACAGAAAAAGCAACGCCGCCCTGAGGCACAGGAATTCCGTATGCCGCAAAGAGTTCTTTTGCCTGATACTCATGGATTTTCATATAGAATCTCCGTTTTTAAATTATATGTAGTTAAAAAACTGAAGTAAGTCTGGCCAACCACTAAATCTTATACATGGGCCCTTTTCATTAGCCATCTATAGACTTTTTACGGGAACATCATCTTTCGAGTGCAGCACTTAAAATAAAATCTGTCTGAAACTTTATATATTCTTCCAGGGTATATTCACGATCAAGGAACCATTGCCTGAATGTCCACATATGACCTAAAACCGTGATATTATGTGCAAGAAGCCCAATAGACTTATCGTCCATTTCAGGTATTTCACCGGATGCAATGGTTCGCGCGATAACATCAACAAAAATATCGGTTATCCGGACCTCATTCTGAAGTACATTGTCACGCCATTTCTTTGGCAGAGATTTTGTTTCCTGATAAATTAGTAACAGATGATTCCTCATTCTATCACAAACGATAATATACTCCATAATTACTTCACGAAGTGCGGAAAGATCTGAGGCATTTCGGGAAAGAGCAGCCATAACGCCCTGCTCAACCTCTTCATGGATCGCATCACAAACAAGGTAGAGGACATCATCTTTTGATGCCACATACTCATATAATGAACCAATGGAAAACCCGGCAGCACTTGCAATCTGTCGCGTCGTGGTTTTATGAAAACCATTTTCAATAAAGAGCTTTACTGATGAATCAACAATCTGTCGCCGTCTTCTTAATACAAGTTCGGGATTTTTTACCTGAGTTGAAACATCTTTTGTTCTTTCATTTTTTTTCATCTTTACCCCGAAAAAATTACGTATTTATTACACCACGGTACAGAATTTATATCAATTATAGATTATGAAAACAGAGCTGAAATCATCCTGAACGAGCGCTCAGTCAGTAAGCTAACATGCAACAAAAATTAAAGTCAAGATTTAAAACCTGAAAATTAACAGATACTGGTATCAGTATCCGGCAAATGGATTGTATTGGTAAGGCATAAATATTACAGAAACAGTATAGTCTTCGTTAAATGGATAAGTTCACAGATATTATATTTTTAATCGGTTGGGCATAATTCAAGTCTTACACTGGCAAGGAGTTTTTTTATCCTCCCTTCAGTGTTATAAATTTGCGGTGTCGCTGAGAGAATATCCACAAAACTACCGGAACCTGAAAGTGTCATAAACTGAGACATCCCCTCTCCGCAAGGCGGTATAAAAAAACAGGTTTCAGGTGTAAAGCCATCACAGAAATATTTTTCTACAGATATTTTACCGAGATTGGATATAACACCGGAGGCTGAATAGAGATCTGTATTTTTGTTTTTTTCAGCTGACCACCGATATATCGATTTCATCCATGCCAACGGAACTATCGACAGTAAATGGTACCAATAGGGTAATGATTCATACTGGCCCTTAAGTAAGTCAGAAATTTTTGATTGAACCGACTCAACTGTATCCTCCCGTAAGACATCGAAATGAATCATGCTGGAAAGATTATTTGTCGATCGAAGTCCGGGGATTCTTTTTCTCATATCAACCGGCATCAGAATAGCCACCCGCCCGTCCTGATATTTCCATGCTTCCTTTGCGAGTATAAGAGACAGTTGAGGGACAATAGAGCTGAATTTCCCCTTAATTCTGATTCGTTCCCAGTAAATACCGGGTTCGTCTCCGATTGATTTCCCTGTTGGTACGATACAATCTTCCGGCCTGATCATTGTAGAACTGTTTCGTTTATCATTTCCGGTAATACCGGAGATTGTCATGTCAGTCAGACGTGAAGTCGCACCGATAAGGGTTTCTCCGTTTAGTGCGGCAAAAACATCTTCCGCCCAAAACTGGGTTCCACGGCCATCCATGGCGCCATGATTGGTTCTAAAGACAATCCGTGTGGTCTCACCCGGGATTAGAATAACCTCGGAAATCGGTCCTTTTACCGGGTGTAATGCTTCTGATAAAAAGGGCGCATTTTCAGAACTGTAGCCATCCCACTTTGAATTTTCAATTACTGTGACAGGCGCTATGGGTCCTCTCGCAATCCATTTTTCATGAAAATAGTTTTGTTTCAACAACAATCGGCTGCCCGGATTTGCGAGACATGCCAGCTTTACAGCTTTTTTCAATTGAACCACATCAATCTCACCTTTACCCTCAACAACAAGCTGGTTGGCAAAGGGTCTGGACGCCCAGTCGGCAACCAGGAGTGTTTTTTCAGCAGGTGATACTTTTCGGCTATACATCACTTATTCCCCATTACGTTCGGCCGGTTTCAGTTGGATTACGCAAAAAACGCTGAAACCAGAGGCCGGATTTCTTGATTGTTCTTTTTTGAGTCGGGTAATCGACATGTATAAGTCCAAACCGGTGTTTATAACCACTTTGCCACTCAAAATTATCCAGTAATGACCAGGCAAAATAGCCCTTAATCTGTACATTGTCTTTTTTTGCTCTTAATACTTCTGCCAGATATTGCTGATAATATTCGGCTCTTTCTGTATCTTCAATATTACCATCTTTATCTACAATATCATTATAAGCAGCACCGTTTTCAGTAATATAGAATGCAGGAATTTCTTTATATTTCCCCATCAGCATAAGAAGATCATACATTGCGGAAGGGTTTACTTCCCAATCCATATCTGTATACCGGGTGGTTTTAGTGTCCGGTTTTACCCCCTGCACCCGGACGTACGGGATAAAAGAATTATTTTTAGCGATCATTCTGAAGTAGTGATTTACCCCAAGAAAATCTAATGGAAATGATAATTTTTCCATATCACTGTCTTTTACATATTTGTCAATTTTTCTTAAAAATTTTAATTCTTTTAAAGGGTACCCTCTTCCCACAATAGGATCTACAAAGATTCTGCACATGGCATTTACCCTTTCTGCGGCTTTGATATCCTTTTGCCTGTTACTGTTCGGATACGCCAGGGTCATCGCCACGGATGTACCAACCTGTGAATCCGGCTGTAATTTTTTTATTAACCGCCCTGCTTCCGCCTGTGCGAGCAGGCTGTGATGAACAGCGGGCAGGAAATTTTTTAGCCCGGTACGGCCGGGAGCCTGAAAACCAAGCCAATGTCCCAATGCTGTATACGTTAAAGATTCGTTAAGTATTATCCAGTTGTTTACTTTACTGCCATATTCGGTCACACATAATTCAACATAGTCGGTGAACCATTTCACAATATCTCTGTTTGTCCACCCACCTTTTTTTTCCAGTCCAAGGGGAAGATCCCAGTGATAAAGGGTAACAAAAGGCGTGATATTATTTTTTAACAGCTCATCAATCAGATTATGGTAAAATTGAATACCCTGCCTGTTAAACTGGCCTGTTCCATTCGGAAGTATTCTGGACCATGAAATCGAAAACCTGTATGCATTCATGTTGAGGGAGGCCAGATGTGAAACATCTTCTTTATACATATGATAATGGTTGCAGGCCGTTTCCGCATTATCGTTATTCTCAATCCTGCTTTTACTTTTTCCGGAAAATCTTTTTTTTTTAGGTATAGCAAACTCATCCCAGATACAAGGACCTCTGCCATCTTCATTCACCGCACCTTCGATCTGATAAGCAGAGGTTGCAGCACCCCATAAAAATTCCGGCCCAAAATCATTTTTTTCCACATATCCTCCAAAGTCGATCATTCAGAAGCAGTAATTTAATAATTAAGCAACATCCTTTACCGGAACAGCTTTGCCATTATGAACTCTGACGGCATCATTAACCGGAGCATCGTTCCAGTCCCGTAGCAAAGTGTCCGCCTGTGATACAAGAAATGCATCGTTCGGAACACTTACACCAAACCCTATTCTTACATTATTCCCGACTCTTACCCGGTGTCCGATAACAGCGCCCAAAAAATTTGTTTTACTGTCTGTAAAACCGGTATTGTCATTTTTACTGACCTTTATGGACTTTCCAAAAGAGAGGTCTAAAACAGTAACACCGAATGCCATAAAACAATCGTATCCAAATACACTCATCTGATAACCGCAACCAAAGGAGATCATCGCCCCCGGATATGCAACACAAAGATTGAAAATTGCACTGGCCGGAAGAAATGCATTCTTACCGACAACACTCATCTGAAGAATCGCATATTGTTCTATCACCGCATCTTCGCCAATATAACAGCCCCTGACCACTGCAAATGGCCCTATTTTCGCCCCTTTTTTTATTGTTGAAAATTCAACTACAGCCGTTGGGTGAATATCCGCTCCCTTTTCAATATCATTTAGCTGTTGCATAATTTTCCATTTGTTTATGGACCGGGATTTCATCAGTATTTTTGTAATTGTAATCATTTTAGATAAGATAGATGATGATTTGAACTCACGTTTCCCTTTTTCCAGGGCATAGCTCATCGACAAGTGATTCACTTTTAATATGTGAATCCAGTGATCAATCTGGAACACCATTTCTGTGCCTATCCAGAAGGGTTGTTTTTCAGAGGTTTCAAATACGGGATGTCTGACTGCATTGACAAGCACATCAGGGTCTACCGGACGTACATCAAGGTGCAATTTTATTAAGGGGCATCGTTTAAAATCCGGTTTGGCATCAGGGGGTAAAAATGCTATTTCATAAACCCCTTTCTCATTAAGGGTTTGTAAGGCGCCTGTTGCGTTCAGCCAGTCAGCGTTTTCTACCTGCAGGCAACCAAAATCCCCTGTAATTATTTTCTTTATCAACTCAGATGTAAACCATGTACGATCAGAAATTAAAAGATACGGTTCACCCTGAGGGACGATGTCGACAAGTGTAACACCGGCATCTTTCAATGCGTCACGCTGAACATCGGCTAATAATCTGTCAACAATCCTGGTTTCAGAAACACAGTCTCCGAATGGATTGATCGTATTGCCCGTTTTAATACAAAATGCTTTCATAGTATTAGACCTCTGTTTTTTTAAGCATAAATCATATGACTATCAGATTATGATTCAGCTCTTTCTAATTTGGCCGTTTCAGGCTTAAACCGTTCTGTTGAAGCCAGATCTTCAAGATACCTCACGGCTTCTTCAGTCCCACCGGCACTGATAAAAGAGTCCCTTATTTTTTTTGCATTTTCACGGTATGTGGGATCATTTATCAACGTCATTACTGCCTCAAACATATCCCGGGGTTTAAACCGCCTGTATCTGAGACGGATTCCGGCATTCGCTGCAACAACCTGACTCGCCACCTTGGATTGATCATCTTTAATAGGGGTTACAACAAGGGGCAGACCGTTCATAAGAGATTCACACACAGTGTTATGCCCTGCATGGCTGACAACACAATCAACATAGGGTAGAACATCAAGCTGGGGGATTCGTCTTCTTACAATAAAATTATCCGGTATTTCCTCAAAAAAGTCTTCAGGCGCAATAACAATCGGAACAATAGCCCGGTTTGCAAATGCCTCAACAATTTTTTCAAAAAATGCTTTACCATTTTCCTGATTAACGGTTCCGAGTGAAATCAAAACTTTTGGATTTGATGTCTTTTTAAGTTCTTCAAAAGGGAACAGTGTGGTGTCAACACGATGGCTTATGGATGGGCCCACAAATTTATAATGGTCAGGGAATTGATAGTGTTCACCCACAAAACGATGTGATGAGAATATAATCGTCAGAAGTTGGGAGGTATTGATTTTTTCATCACAGTCAATTCCGTACCCTTTCTGGAAGTCAATAAGCCTGTCATGCTCCCATTGATTCACCTTATCAAACCCCTCGAGAGGTTCCTGTACTCCGGCAGAAGTCGTGCAGAATGTTGCGTAGGGTATTTTTTTCTGCCACGCGACAACAGCACCACTAAAAGCCTGCTGATCATTAATAATGACATCGGGTTTTACCTTTTCAACAATGGTATCGATCCCCTCTTTTGTCCCTTTTGCCATGGGAATAAATACATCGTCATACAAAAACTTTAAACTTCTCAGCCCTTTTACAGATGATGATTTCTCAACTATTTTCCGGTAATCATTTTCACTCATTGTATCATTCACGGGAAGAAACTGTCCGCCTTCAGGCAGTCTTTTCCCAAGATGATCGTCATTCCCGACCAGGAGGGACGCATGGCCAGCCCAGATAACTTCATGCCCCCGACTGAGTAGCCGGGCTCCGACTGAAAGCGTCGGATTGATATGTCCCGCAAGGGGTGGCACCACAAAAAGAAAACGTCCCATAAATTTATACCTCCCGGATTGTGGCCGTAATCACTGGTTCTTTAGCCATGACGTAACCTGTTTACAAAGCTCATCGGTTGCTTCCCAGATTACCGAATGGGTTGCATTTTTAAATATTCTGAAATCACAGTCCGGAATAAGTGGCGCAATTTGCTCTCCTTTTATCCGAATATCTGAATTTTCCCCGTAGATAGCAAGAACAGGACAGTTTATCTGAGCCAAATCCTGTTCCTTTATTATTTCAGAACCCTGAATATCTTTTATTAATGATGTCTCATAGACGAGGCTTCTGGCATTATCAGCAAGCCGGTTGCTTTTCCGTCTACTGTTCCTGCCAAGCCATTCTTTGAATGATGAGGCTATTGCCCTGTCACGGGCTTCCCCTTTAAGAGACAATGTTTCAGTCATTTCAGATGAAAACCCGCTGTCACCGATATGTGAATCTATCAACACAATACCTGCAGTTCTTTCCGGATATTTCAATGCAAATGCAAGGTTAATAATACCACCAAAGCTATTCCCCACAAGGTAAACAGGGTGCAGAATACCAAGGTTATCAAGGAGCGCGGACAAATCGTCAACAAAATCTGATATTGCGTATCCCGTTTCAGGACGCCCGGTCTTACCATGCCCTCTTAAATCGTACATCAGCGATCCGGCAAATTCGGCAACCTTATTGCCAAGTGTAAAATACCAGCTTGAAAGGTTATCCATTACCAGTCCATGATTAAAGACAATCGTTTTGTCGCCTTTTCCGGGAAACTGATAATGAAAATCTATGCCATTTGCTCTGATTATTGCCACAAAAAAACTCCATTAATTGTTTGTTAACATCAGCGGCACACTCCACCGGCAGATAATGACCACCCTGCAGAGTAACCAGCGTTGAATCAGGAATCTCATTCACCAGCCTCAGGCCGCAGGGCCTGCATGACGAATGCGCCCCATACAAAAGAAGGGTCGGCACACCGAGTTTGTTTAAAACCGGATTTTCCAGATCCGTCTCCTTTTCAAGATCTGAAAAGAGCGTACTTTTAAAGGCCAGAAATGAAAGGGACTGTAAAAGTTTATTTGCCTGCCGTTTCCCACTGATGACAAGTGATTGCATCCATTCAGGCAATGCGGCAACCATTTCATCCGGACTACTGTTTAGGAACATCTCCATCTCTCTCATGTCGGATGGCGGCAAAGGTGCCTCGATTATTGCAAGTTTTTTTACCCGCCCGGGATTATTCAGCGCATAATTCAAAGCAATCAGTGCCCCATAACTATGCCCTGCAATTGAGACATTTTTTAACTTAAAATGGGCAATAACAGCTTCCAGGTCTTTCACCATGGTTTTAATATCAAAACCACTATCAACCTTTTCACTTTTACCATGACTCCTTAAATCATACATAATAACCCGGTAATTCTCAGCAAGAAGGGGGGCAACAGTAAAATACCACATGGCAAGACTCCCCACCAGAAGACCATGCAATAATATAATGGTCTCATGTCCATCCGGATTCAACTGCTGTATATGCAGACGAGGGCCATCTGTCTCTAAATAAGACATGATTTAATATAATCCACAACTTCACCGATGGTCAGATTGATGATATCATCAAGTTCCATTTCCGATATCCACTGAGCAAAGTCGACCTTCTCGCCGTAGTGCTCCCTGATTTTTTCAGCAAATTCTACAATTTCAATGCTTTCCATCTCAAGATCATCAGCAAATGTGGTTTCAGGCTCAATGTCAATATCATCGACATAGTCTTCTCCTATGACGTTACGAATAACCCCACCCACAGTGTTTAAAATTTCGTTTGTTGTTTCTTCTTCAATTATCATTTTCGGGCCTTTTATTTAGAGAATAGACAGAGTCATTGCCATACGGACACTATTTAATCATTGACCAATGTTTATTGCGTCTTCAGAAGCCTCAAAAACATTTGTAAAATCAACACTATTAAATTCTTTATTGACGATAATTGCTGCTGAACGATCGCCTTCAAAAGAGGTGATAATATGATACCTCTTACCTGAAGGTCCTACAGCTTCACAGCTCCCAATTGAGTCATTGCCGATCAGGGATACTTCTCCCGGATATACGGAAAGACTCCCTCTGGAAAATAATTGATTGCGTACTGCATCCTTTAAAGTAATGAGGCAGTTTAACCAGGCTCGTTTTCTTTTAGGCTCAATCCGGTCATACATCTCTTTTTCAGCTGCAGTACAATATCGCCTGCTGATATAGTTGGTGGCATTAGCCGTTTTATAGATATCCCTGTATATTAAAAAACCATTCTTATCAGGAAGTGAAAGCATGCTTGTTCCGGCAGCCTTCATCACATCAAAGAGAGTATCATCCGTATCAAAGCGACGGTCTTCCCAGTCAGTAACAATAGCCCAGACCTTACCGGACACGGCCATCTCCATATCAGATGATGCAGATTTATCTTTTAAAGGCTGGATTTTTATTCTGCAGGTGACATCATTTCCGATTTTAGGAGGATCAGAAAAAAACTCAATTTTCCCAAGCCTGATGGGCATTGCCAGTTTATCTTTTTTTGTCATTGCCATTACCCAAAAACCGAAAAGCTGGCCAGCATTATCAAGTAACGATCCCCTGCCTTTTGCAGGTGTGATCACGCCCAAAATACCATTATCTCCCAGAGAACCGATTTCTTTAACACCCTGATACGCAGGGCCATGAAACATCCAGCCGTCTTTATAAAGATTATCTGCTGAGACAGGCGCTTCTTTTTGATTCTCCAGTTTAAAAGATTCCTGTTCAGGCTGTGGTGGATAGTCATCATCTAAAATAACGGTACCGCTAAGATACCCCTTGATTGTTATTCTGACTTCTGCCACCCCATCATATTCAGCTTCAATTTCTGCTTTTAAGGGCTGACATACATCAATCCAGTTGAAAGCCTGAATTTTTTCAAGCCTTATTACTTTTTTCCCGGGAACCATTTTTTGTGCGTATTCAGAAAGAAGATCAATCGACATGGTCATGGGAACCACCGGGTATTTTTCAGGTATACTTGTACATGAGTCGGCCTGAGGAAACAGTGAGTGATCTATAAGCCATGGTGAAGATTCAAGGGAAATATCAAGTTCAAACAGTTTCCGTTTTACATCGTTTGGTTTAATGGCCGGGTTGTCAAAGTGTCTGTTTTGCCAGCTGGTTAACACTTCATCCTGCATCAGGGCAATTTCAGAGAGTGTATCATTATACGTATTTATGACAGGATTATTATGGTGCTGTCCGGATTGCCCTGTTCCCCTATCCCTTACGAGTCCCTTTTCGAGTGGCGTTTCCAATTGTATAAGTGGCACACCTAATTTCAGTGTCATCTCTTTTTCCTTATTTTCCGAGATAACATTTTTCGATCCGGTCAGCATGCCGGATGCAATAAGATCCGGTTCCAGACCTTCTATAAAGCAGGCAGCAAGCGCTCTTCTTAATTGTTGCATGCCGGATTTCTTTGCAATATTTGTATTAATAGCTGTAAACTCTTTTCCTTTCAGAATATCCTGAACAAATCCGGAGAGCCTTCCGGTGCCGGATTGAATAAAAATCCTTACACCGTCCTCATAAAGCTTTAAAATTAATTCCCTGAAACGTACGGGGTGAATAAGATGATCAATCATCAGTTGTTTTAATTCTGTTTTATCTTCCGGGTACGGGCAGCAGGTTGTTGCTGACCACAATGGTGTTACCATTTTCCCCATAGTCAGTTCTTCAACTTTATTACGGTGAACATTCAATGAGTCCGCATACAAAGGAGAATGGAAACCAGATCTGAAAGGAAGTTTTTGGCAAAATATCCCCTGTTTTTTCATAGCATCAAGCATCAGATCAATACTCAGGTCTATCCCGCACACTATCACCTGATGTGTGCAATTGTCATTGCTGACACCAATATCCTCAAGGTCATTAATAAAACCTTCTGCCGTTTGAATATCGCATCCTGCAGCAGCAAAAGCGACATCAGGAACTTCCAGAGAACCAGCTTCAAGATTCATAATAAAGGCATCAAGACTTTTGTTTTCAATTATTTCAGCAGCAATCATTCCGGACCATTCGCCAATACTATGACCTGCCATCACATCGGGTTTTATCCCAAGTTCTGTCATCATTGAATGGATAAACTGATTGACTCTGATAATTCCAACCCCTGTCTCTTCGAGATCCCCAGGGGTTAAGCAATCCGGCAACTCTTTGTTAAAGTAGTCGGCAACATCGTTTAATTTTGGTTCAAAGGAACTGTCGACACCCGGAAAGAGAAAGGCTGTTTTCCCGCCATTTGCTGACAAGCCTTCCGGTGAATAAAAAATATCACCACGCCCTTGCCAAACAAGACCTTTTTCGATAATTTTTTTTGCTTTTGCCCGTTTTTTCTCATCGGGTCCAAAAATAACAAGTCGGTAAGGTCCTTCTGAGATAGCCGTTTCAGCTGTCTCTAAAGCAGATAGTAATGCCTGCTGATTCGCTGCACTTATAATGAGAATGTTTTCATCATCCGGTTTAATCCGAATGTCTTCTTTGGTGAAAGCAACATCCGGTTTTTCGGTTTCATGTTCTGACATAACAACATGGACATTTATTCCGCCAAAGCCAAAAGCATTTACACCGGCTATTCGGCCAAAATCACCGGGGAGCCAGTCTTCGGAAGCCTGAATCAGTCTAAACCCTGTATCCTCAAGCGCCTTATTGGGCTCTGAGCAGTTTAAGGTTGGGAATATTTTTTTATGATAAAGAGATAAAGATGTTTTAATAAATCCTGCAACACCGGCGGCAGGCATACAATGCCCAATCATAGACTTCACAGAACCCAGCCCCGGCTTATTCCCTTTTTGCTCCTCCTGATGACGGTTTTTGAAAAATCCGGCGAGTGTTTTCAATTCGGAGGTATCTCCAGCAGGAGCTCCGGTCCCATGCGCTTCGATATAACCGATATTCTCCGGTTTAAGGCCGGACATGTCCCAGGCCCGTTCAAGCGCCAGGGTCTGTCCTCCGATATCAGGAAACATAAGACTTGAAGCTTTGCCATCACTGGAGACACCAATGCCGTTTATCACAGAATAAATTCTGTCGCCATCCTGTACAGCATCCTCATAACGTTTGAGCACAACAACACCGATGCCTTCGCCAATTAAGACACCGTCAGCATTATGATCAAAAGGTTTGATTGTTTCAGTTTTTGAAAGGATTCCTAATTGTGTGAACACACTCCAGAACGATACGTCATGACACAGATGAACACCACCCGCCAGCATCAGGTCACATTGCTTGTACTGCAGAGCTTTGGCAGCCTGATCAATAGCCATAAGTGAACTTGCACATGCTGCGTCAATTGTATAGGCAGGACCGCAAAAATTAAGGCGGTTTGCCACACGGGATGCAGTAAGGTTGGGAACAAGTCCTATGGCTGTATCCGGTCCGTAATTTCCGAGTTTCTTTTGAAATTCGGTTTTTACCCGGTGAAGTTCTTTTTCTGAAATATCAGGAATTAATGATTTCAGGCTGGTTACAAGTTGCTGGGCTGTTCTAACATGTTGTTCAAGTCGTACCATTCCGGAGCCGATATAATTGCCACGGCCGAGTATGATCCCGGTACGTTCACCCGGGATGTCTTCAAGACCATATCCGGCATCTTTAAGCGCATCATAACTTACTTTTAAGGATAATAACTGATCCGGTTCTGCACCTTCGGCCGCAACCGGCATAATACCAAAGGCAAATGGATCAAAGGTTGCGTATTCATCAATAAAGCCACCTTTACGACAATAGAAACGGTCAATGCCGGGGGCGTCAGGATCATAATATAGTTTATCCCATCGCTGTTCCGGGACCTCCCTGATTGCATCAAATCCGGTATTCAGATTATGATGAAAAGACGAAAGATCTCTTGCTCCCGGAAAAATACAGGACATCCCTGTTACAGCAATCCTGCATGGATCACCCATTTACAATTTCTCCCTGTAGAAGCATTGAATCAGGACTGCCGCACATAATTATTAACCGGGTATTTTCCTTTTTTCCGTAACGTATTTCATCCATAAGTGCATCGGCACCTTCATCCGGCGGGATGAGCCCTATACCTGCTTTGGCATATTCTCGTGATAACTCTTCAGAAACCATCCCCTGCCCTGCCCATGGTCCCCAGTTAATGGAAAAAGCTCTTCCTTTAACCCTGCTGTTAATGTTAATGGCAAGTTTATCCAGAGTATCGTTTGCTGACGAATAATCGATCTGACCTTTATTGCCAAAGGCTGAAGCAATACTTGAAAAAAATGAAATAAACTGGACATCATCCCGGATGTGCTTTGAAATAACAGTTGCAGGAATTACCTTTGTTGTGAAAACCTTATTAAAGGATGACTTTGATTTCTGGTTGAAAAATTTATCATCGATAACACCGGCCCCATGAAGGACACCGTCTATCCGTCCATGCGTATCATAAAGAGTCTTTATAAGTTCGGCAAACGCATTTCCGTCAGTAACATCTAAAGAGATATACTCATAGCGTCCACCGTTAACTTCAATCGCGTTAAGGGTGGTTCTTAACTGTCGCTCAGAAAGAATTTTCTTAACTTTTGCTTCAATGTCTGACGGTTTTTTATAGTGTCCCTGTCCTATGACAGCTTTTCTTAACTCAGTCGTCTCTGTAATTTCAGAAAAAAGAGCCTCTTCATCTTTTTCCGGCAGTCCGGATCGTCCCACAAGAATAAATTTACAGCCATACTGTTTTGAGAGTTTTATGACGATTTCAGCGGTAATGCCTTTTGCCCCGCCGAGGGCCAGAATCACCGAATCACTATTCAGTGTAACGGATTCATTTTTACTGACGTCAAGTATATTGGGTTGGATATCATAAATGCGTCTCAGCCCTTTTGAATACCCTATTTCACAGATGGTATCATCAACAAAAAGCTCATCAAGAATCTGACTTACAAGATTGTCCGGATTATCATTCCTGTTCACATCAATATATCTGCAACGTGTATTGTGCCACTCTTTAGAAAGACTTTTAATAAATCCGGCAAGACCCTGATAATTTTTCAAAGACTCATCAACGTCAGACGTTTCGCCAAAATCACCACCCAGAGCTGAAACCCCGTAAACCCATTTTACTTTTTCAGGATTCACCTGTTTAACAAGGTCAAATAAATCAATCGCTGAGCAATGGTCCTCTTTACCTGATAAGGGACTCAGATGAATCAACCCATCTGTATTTTCAGGTAGAGCCGTCCCGTTTGCAGTTTTTATAATATGGACACGGGCCCCTTTTTCTATAAGGATTTCGGATAATCTGCCTGCTACGCCTAAAGTGTCATTCGTTATTGCAAAGGTTTGTTCAGTCATGACGTCACTGTTTCTGGTTATTACAGGGGCATTTGAAAAGACGGCCTTATACCGGTTTAAAAGAAGAGGTCCCTTGTTTTTGTCAGCATTGTCATCTCTGTTTTCGGGATCATTATCCCCCTCATGTTCACGTACGTTATTATTTCCCACAGCTTTATCACACAGCCAGTCAATAATCCCCTCAAGTGTTTTAATTGCAGCCAGCTCCTCCATGAGTTGTTCTGACTGATCTTCATCACCTGAAACCAGCGATAACTGTGTATTTAATTCACCTAATATTTCAATTCGTTTAATGGAATCAATACTTAAATCGGCTTCGAGGTCAAGTGTCATATCGAGCATTTCAGTCGGATACCCTGTTTTAACAGCAACAATATCTATCAGGGATGCCTGAATTTGTTCTCTGCTGTATTCTGTGCTTCCTGAAACGGTCTGACTCTCTTTCTGACCAATGCCTTTTTCCTCCAACCAGATGAGAATACCTTCAAGCGTCTTGATTGCTGCCAGTTCCTCCATGGCATCCTGCATGGAATCATCGTCACCTGTCTCAAGCCCCAACTGAGAGCTCAGTTCTCCAATAATTTCGATTCGCTTTATCGAATCGATACTCAGGTCAGCCTCAAGATCGAGTGTCATTTCCAGCATCTCTGTTGGATACCCGGTTCTATCGGCAACGATATCAAGCAACAGGTCTTTGAGTGGTTTCTGTGGCTGGCTGTTTTTCTTAACCGTCTGCACAGGGGTATCTGAATTATTGCTTTCCCGAACAGACGTCTGCCCCGGAATACTTTTAAAGGAAGTCTCTCCTGTATAGCCCAAGTAGCCCAGCATTACATCACGCTGTGCAGCCATAATCTCTTTAACATTATTCAGGTAAGTATTGACTGTCTGATCATGACTATCTCCGGATGATAATTCACCTGAGTGGATACCACCGGTAAGCCTTAATGGTGTTTCAACCGGTTTCATTGCATTGTCAGGAAGCGTACCTTGAAGCGGTACACTCATATGACCGTTCACCGACCAGACTGTAGGTTTAAGCCTGTATTGTTCAGGTTTTTCAAGGTCAAGAGCTGTTACCGATCTGTCCTCAAAAAGTTTTTCAAAATTAAATGATCGTCCTGTGGCAATATATTGTGCAAGTGATGTCATCAGACGTTTAATGCCATTTTCACCTTTTTTATCAGTGCAAAATGCAGGATGGTATGGTTCTACGGTTGCCTTGATCAATCCTGTTAAAACATTACCAGGCCCCATTTCAATAAAGACCGCTGCACCGTCTTTTTCCATTGCCTTAATCTGATTTACAAAACTGACAGGCTTAACAAGGTGCTCTGAAAGCCGTATTTTCATTTCTTCAGGTAATACAGGATATGGTGCTGCAGTTGTATTTGACCACACAGGGATTGACGGCTCATTTAAAACAATGCCATCTAAAAATTTCATGAAATTTGCTTCAGCCTTTTGAATGACAGGACTATGAAACGCACAGGCTACAGGAAGCTCTTTTACGGTAAGTCCCGCCCTTTTTAATTGTTCAATAGCTGCATCAACAGCTTTTGATGGCCCTGCAATGACGGACTGCCCCGGCGAATTATGATTTGCGGTAACCACATCTGAAATACCTGTAAGTGCGGCTTCAAGTGACGCTTTATCTGTTAGAACAGCCGCCATCTTTCCTCTGTCATTCTCAACGGCACGAAGAATCGATTCGGCTCTTTTTTTGCTGATAGTAACAAGGTCTTTTATATCAATGGCCCCACTGCAACATAAAGCAGGAATCTCCCCATAGCTGTGTCCGCCAAGCATATCCGGTTCAATACCGAGTTCTTTAAACAGTCCGGCAATTGCCATGCCTGTTACACCTAAAAGGGGTTGTGCGTTTATGGTATCTTTAACGGCATCATTGTTATAATTTTCATCTTTTTTTGAATATGCATCTGCCGGGTAAAGTATACGGTTAAGATCCTCTAACGGATTCAGGTATTTTTTTAAAAAAGGGAATGAAACAAATAAATCAGCAAGCATCCCCGGGCGCTGACTTCCCTGACCTGAAAACATAAATGCAACTTTGCCAGCCACCGGCTTCACATAATGAATGTCGGGATGGTTGGTGCCGCTATCAAATGCTGCCAACCGGGTCTTAAGATCGTCGCAGTTTTCAGCGATAATTACAGCATAGACAGGTTCTTTTTTCAGGATAAGACTATAGGCAATATCACGTAACCTGATGTCGGGCCTGATGGATAAGAGCGTTGAAATAGTCTTTACATTTTTTTCTGCTTCTTTCAGATCACGACCATGTATTAAGATCAATTCAGCCGGCCATTCATCAAGTGACGTGAATGGGGTATGCTCCTGTTCTTTACAATTCTCCAGTACAATATGAAAATTGGTGCCACCAAAACCGAATGCACTGATTCCGGCAACCCTCTTATCAGCCAGCCATGGTCTCGCCATAGAGCTGAAAACAAAGGGACTTGTATTATTATTGTAATATGAATTTGCCTGCTGAATATTAATCGTTGGTGGTAGTATCCCATGATAAACAGATAAGACTGTTTTAATTAATCCCGCCATACCGGCAGCACATTTAGTATGGCCTATCTGGGATTTTACTGTCCCTAAAGTACAGGTTCCTTGCGCTGCACCGGCATTCATGAATGTTTCAGTAAGTGATGCCATTTCTGTTTTATCACCCACAATTGTACCGGTTCCATGCGCTTCAATAAGACCAACGTCTGCAGCGGATATGCCAGCCTGAGCATATGCTCTTGTTAGTGCCCTTACCTGTCCCTCTTTTCTTGGGGCCGTCAACCCCAGACTTTTGCCATCGCTTGAACCACCTATTCCCTTGATAACACCATAAACTCTATCACCGTCATTCACGGCATCGTCATAACGTTTGAGGACTACTGCGGCAATCCCCTCGCCCATGCAAAGACCATCCGTATCTGCATCAAAAGGACGGCTCCGGTCTCCGCTTGCAAGTGTATACAGGCTTGAAAACATCAGATAGTCATTAATACTGTTATGACTGTCCGCACCACCGGCGATCACCATGTTTGCACTACCCGATGCCAGTTCTTTACAGGCAGAATCAATGGCCGCCATAGAAGAGGCACATGCTGCATCAACGGTATAGTTCCTGCCCCCCAGGTCGAGTCTGTTTGCAATCCTGCCTGATATAACATTACCCAGAACGCCAGGGAATGAATCTTCTGTAAGGGTTGGCAGAACAGCGTCCAGTTCCTTTGGAATTTCACCAAAATACTGCGGGAATATATTTCTCAACCCATAAGCGCCGGCAAGATCCGTTCCGGCCTCGGTACCAAAGATTACAGCGGTATTTTCACGATCAAAATCACGGTCATTATACCCGGCATCATCAAGCGCTTCTGTTGAAACTTTGAGGGATAAAAGCTGAACCGGATCAATGGCTGCTAATGACTGCGGCGGAATGCCATAGTCAAGAGGGTCAAAATTAATATCCGGAATGAATCCACCCCATTTAGTATTTGTTTTTTTTCCACCAAGTCCTGATTCAGGATTTTTTGCTTCAGGGTCATAATAAATCTCTTTGTTCCATCGGACATCAGGGACTTCTGTTATCAGGTTTTTCGAGGATAAAATATTTTTCCAAAATACCGCATGATCCTGAGAACCGGGTAAAATACAGGAGATGCCAATAACAGCAATATCAACCTGTGGAATAGACTTTTGGGGGTATGAAGGAAAACTGAGTTCTGATATAATCCGGGTGGAACCCTCACTGATCTCATGATGAAGCGCCGCAACCGTTGTTGTTGAATCTTTTAATGATGCAACCTGACCAATCATGTATAACCCTTCATCGGCCTGATAGTTTTCATCAACATCAATAATTGAACCTTCAACCCATTTTTTTCCCCGGGCAGCAATCTGGAGGCGGCCCATATTCATTTGCTCAAGGGTTTGCCAAATCTCTTCCCCTTTGCTATTTTTTTGAAGCAGATCTTTTTTTACTGACTCAAAATGCTCAACATAGTGGCTGTTAAGACAACGGGTTTCATGGCCTGGTGCTGTTGATAATACATATGTTTCACTCTTTTCAACAGCTTTGTCCTGATAGTGTTGAAGCAAAGCTCCGGTCTTAACGGCTTCATCTGTATACAGATAGGATGTTCCCATTAGGACACCGACCTTAACGCCTTTAGCCACCAGAGGTGCTGTCATGACAGAAATCATCGCAGCAGAAAATGCATCATGAATGCCGCCTGCAAAAAAAACATTTAATTCTTCCGGCTTATCGAATGCCATAAGTCGTTCAATCTGCTGTTCCCATAAAACAAAACAACTTAACGGGCCAATGTGTCCACCACATTCTCTCCCTTCAAATACAAAATTCCGGGCTCCATCTTTGAGAAAGAGATCAAGTAGTCCCGGAGTCGGCACATGAAGAAAACTTGTAATGCCAGCTTTTTCAAGTTTTTTAACCTGTGCAGGTCTGCCACCTGCGATCAATGCATATTGAGGTTTTACTTTAAATATATAATCAAGCTGTTCTTCGAAAATATCTTTTGGCAGAAAACCTAACAATCCGACCCCCCAGCTCTTTTTATCCAGAACTACTGCTGTTTTTTCGAGAAGATCAAACGCCGATTTACCTCTAAGAGTTGAAAGAGCTATAAAGGGCAATCCGCCTTCTTTTGCGATTGCTTCTGCAAAAGAAGGATTATCACTGATTGAAGACATTGGCCCCTGGGCAATCGGGTATTGAATTTTATGCTCAAGGGCGAATTGAGACTCAGCACCAAGAGGGTTTAAATCTTTGGCCTGCCGGATGTGTGCGTAAATAGATTCTTTAATGGCAAATACAAATGCATCAGTATTTTTAAATTTGTCATAAATTGTCTTTGCAAAAGCAATATCCTGCCCCATGGGAATAAAATGTTGCTTTACGTCAAGTCCCCCGTATTTAGCTGTAACATCAGAGGATTTATGAACCTCAGTCGTACCTGGTGAATCGGGACGTGACAATATCCGATGGCCTGCACATACCTTTGTCTCAGTTCCGTCAAGTTTTTCTATTATTGCCTTAAGTGGCTTTGGCACACGTGATTCACGTAACAGAGACAACTGACTGTCAAAAACAACACCGGCACCACCTGCAGCAAGAACTGCAGGAGCGGTATGAATCCCACAACCACCCTGAACAAAAACCGGAATAGTCATTATTTTTTTGAGGCGCTGAAAAAGAATAAATGATGATATTGATTTTACCTCACCGCCACTTTCACTTCCTTTTGCTATAACAGACCATGCACCAGATGCTTCTGCACTAACAGCACTCCCGATATCAGTTACCTGAATAATAATTTTTCTGTCCGGATAGTCAGAAATCCTTTTATCATCAGAAAGAATAATAACTTTTACATTTTTTGGTATGTCTTCATTTTCAAGATGAATGCCTGCAGGGAGACGTATTCCAAAGTCACCTTTGATTTTTTTTGACAGCTTTTTTAAAGCGTTTTTGCCCTCTTCAGGACAATGCCCGATATCAAGGACTGAAAAAGAACCTGCACGGTGAAGTGAATATGCAAGATGTTCATCCGGGTAGTCAAATGGGGTTACAGTTATCAGGCTGTAATTTGTCCATTCTTTCATTATTAGCTCCCTGAAAAAAATTCAAGGTACCGACCACGTGCTTGATTATTGCAGGGCGGCACAATTCTCAAACTTTGTTCGAAAAATCAACTGGTTGTGAAAAAAAACAACATTACTATATACTGAATACTTCTGCATATAGTATTAAACCCAAAGATTCATAATAATATATATAGCCATATTGAACTTTATCAGAATATATTTTTTAACTAAATAAAGAACAATGTAATTACTTCATTATGTATTAATTTGACCCATTGATAATTTAGGTACGCATTCATTGTCAAGTCTTTTTTTCTTTACAAGTGACCACTGTTTGGTATAGAACCTTACAATCACTCGTAAAAACGAACATTGTTTAGTGTTAATATACAAAACAAAATATATCTATACCATTCAATTTGTTATGGATATTATGCAAAATTATTATCGTTCGTTAAATTATTATTTCTAATTAACGATTTGAGTGTAAAATTTATTTATTAAGATATTTTTTTACATCATGTGCTTTTAATATTTTTAAATAGTCTATCTTGCTTTGTTACTGTTGAAGTATTTAATATACTCATTAGACTTACAACTAAATTCAAACATAGGTATTATACCTATTATAGCTATTATATTTCTTTACGAGGGCATTTTTTAAATGAAGCAGATTGAATTATTAAATATTTCGAAGAATTATCGTTTAGGAAATACAACAATTGAGGCTTTAAAAGGAATCAATTTCACAGTAAATCAGGGGGAATTTCTTTCTGTTGTCGGCACATCAGGCAGTGGGAAAACAACACTCCTCAATATCATAGGGTGTATTGATACTGCTTCCTCCGGAAGTGTCAAAATAAACGACCTTGAAATAACCGGCCTTAATGATAATCAACTCACCGATTTAAGATTAAAGAAGATAGGGTTTATTTTCCAGACGTTCAATCTGATTCCGGTCCTTAATGTGTATGAAAACATTGAATTCCCTCTCCTGCTTTTAAAAAACATGTCAAAAAAAGATATGATTTTACGCATAAATGAGCTTATTGATCAGGTCGGTTTAAGAGACTTCATTAAACATAAACCAGGTGAATTATCCGGCGGGCAACGGCAAAGAGTCGCAATTGCCAGAGCACTGGTAACAGAACCAGCAATAATCCTTGCTGATGAGCCAACAGCAAATCTTGATACTAAAACCGGCAATTCAATCCTGGAATTAATGAAATCGATTAACAGACAAATAAAAACAACATTTATCTTTTCAACACACGATCCGGAAGTGTTGAAGTATGCAGAACGAATAGTAAATATCAAAGATGGTAAACTGATTGATTAGTTTCGTCTTTTTGAAATAAGTCGAAGGAATTTTAAAATGGGGTTAATTGTAAAAATTGCTTTTAGAAATCTTTTCCTGCACAAGGGCAGAAGTGTTGTTATCGGATCGATTCTTCTAATCGGTGCATTGGTAATGACACTGGGAAACAGTATCATTTCCGGCATGGAAAAGGGATTTGAAACAAACATTGTCCAAAACTGGACAGGTCATATTCTCATTGTTTCATCAAGACAAAAAAATGATGACGCCCTATTCAGCCCCAAACCCATAAAAATAATTCAGGATTATAATAGTGTTGAAACAATAATTAAAGACAATCCAAATATCAGCTCATTTTTACCGGCTACAAAAGGGATTGCCATGATACTCAATATTGGTGACCGGAAAAGAGCAGCTGAGTTACCTGTATTGTGTATGCTTTTGGGTGTTGATTTACAGGCATACAGAAAAATGTTCAACGATAACATATCAATTATAAACGGTAATGGATTAAAAAATGATGAAAAAGGTATCCTCATAAATAAATATGAGCAGACCAAAATATATGAGTCAGAAAATGTATGGATTTTGCCTGAAGGTACCCCACCAGATGAAACGATACTTCCAGCCGATGTTTTATTAGAGACAGACAAACCTGAAACGGCTTCCAGTATCGTTTTAATGGGTATTGGGGATGAAAACAGTGCGCTTGATGTGTTTGTCCGTGTAAAAGGGATTTATAAATTCAATGCCCTTAATCTTCTGTTTAAAGAGATAAATATTATCGATCTTGAATCTTTCAGAGAGTGCTTTGAATATGTAACAGATGCCGATAGTAACATAGAAATTTCTGACGAAAACATGGACATACTTGATGCGTCTCCTGATTCCCTTGATCAGTACTTTAGCGCCAATAACATAATCGATGAAGGTGATATTGAAAAGGACCTTGGCACTGAATCACTTAAAAAAGACGTGTCCACAGAAGGGCTTACCCTAAGCACAAACAAAGGGGCATTCAATCTTGTTTTTGTAAAATTAGTCTCTGATAAAAAACTCGGTATAACGATTCAAAATCTTAACAACCAGTTTAAATCAAAAAATGCAGATGCCCGGGCAGTTTCATGGAAAGATGCCATTGGTTATATTTCAGATATCTCGTTATTTTTTAGAGTCATTTTGAATATTTTTGTTTTTTTTATATTTTTTGCAGCAGTTATCATAATTATCAACACGCTTAGCATGGCAACAATGGAAAGAATTCCGGAGATCGGAACAATGCGTGCTATAGGTGCCCGAAAAAGCTTTATCGGGAAAATGTTTATAATCGAAACGTCACTGTTGTCATTTTTATTTGGGGGCTGCGGTCTTGTATTCGGGTGTATTCTCACCTTTTTGATAGCAAGCCTTGAAATACCGGCATCGAACGAAATGATGAATCTTGCATTTGGCGGAGATACATTCAGGCCGATGATGGATTCAATAAGTATTATCAATGTTTTCATTCAACTGATGCTGGTGACAATTGTTGCCATCATCTATCCGTTGCATCTTGCTGTAAAAGTTTCCCCAGTTGATGCAATTTCAAGAGATTAGGTTTTTTTATGAAGATTACATTTCGTATAGCGTTCAGAAATCTTATTCGTCAGAAACGAAGGAATATACTCCTCGGGGCTGGTATTGCATTCGGAATTATGATTCTCTTTATTTCTCAGTCCTATACAAAAGGCCTTTCTGATATTCTGATAAATTCATTCATCTCGAATATATATGGCCACATTCAAATTAATGTTACTGAAAAATCAGATCGGTCAATCTCAATTATACGGGACAAAAATGATGTTGTAAAAACCATTAACGAGACAATTAAAAATGTCAGCTATTGCCGGGAATCCATTTCCACTCTTACCCGGGTGATCGGAAACGGTAGCGGAGCATTAATGCTTATTGTCGGTATTGAAAAAAATAACAGAGGGTTTCTTAATACCCTTAAAGTCATAGACGGTGATATCAGTCAATTCACAGATGAAGCAGCCGATCCAGCCATTATTCTATACTCACCCAAGGCCGAGGAGTTAAATGTAAAAGCCGGAGATACTGTCAATATTAAAATGACAACGATATACGGTCAGGTTCAAAGTGCACGTATGACGGTTGCAGCTATTGTTGAACCGAAAAATATTTTTCTTAACATGGCAGGATTTACGTCTATAGAAACAATAAAATCACTTATGGGGTATCGTCCCCATGAAACATCCAGAATAAACATTGTGCTTGACCATATCAGTAAACCGGAAGAGACAGTGGTTAACGCAAATCTACTCCATAAAGCATTTAAACCAGCGCCGGTTTTTTTCCAGCTGTCTCTTTTCAATAACCATACTGAAGCTTCAGCAATTGCTGCCGGTTTAAACAAACGGCCGGATAACCAGGCTTTGTTTGAAAGTGAACTCAACCTTCCGGCTGATGTATATAATAATTTTTCCGGTAATCAGGTTGCTGTAATCATTGGCAGTAAGCTTGCCAAAAAACTTGGTGCAACGATAAACAGCCGGGTTAAACTTCGCTATGAGTCAAAGTACGAAGGACTCAGCTCACCCGACACTGAATTTACTATTGCCGGTATAATCGATGAAACGTCTGGTCTATACGCAGATTCTGCGTTTTTTAATGCACCGGTATTTCGAACCTTTTACCTGAATGCACTACCACTGAATATTGCCAGTGAGGATCTTTACAAAAAACTTATGGGTCGGGACAGGCTTATGACCACCGTTATGTTTGATAAAAAACTGCTGAACCGTCCGGCTGACAGCCGTGAGTGGAAAAAACTTCAACGGTATGTAGCGAAGTACCGTGCCCCCGAGAGTCTTATGTATATTACAAGCATGAAGGAAACAGCAGAGGATGTGCTCAAAATTGAATCTGCTTTAAACATGATCAGTCTCACCACGGTACTGATCCTGTTTGCGATCATACTTACAGGCTCAGTGAATGCATTGAGAATGACAATCCGGGAAAGAACACGTGAAATCGGTACTGTGCGTAGTATTGGCATGCAGAAAAAGCAGGTGGTCAGAATCTTTGTTATTGAATCGGCTTTATTAACCCTGCTTGCATCTGCATCGGGTGTCGTTGCAGCTATTATTATTATAACATTCCTTTCCGGTATTACATTCGAAGTAGATACGCTTTTCAGCATATTAATTGATAATGGTCACCTTCACTTTCTGCCGGAGTTTAAAACGGCTCTGACAGATATTATTATTGCGATATTTGTAACTGTTTTTATTACATGGTTTCCGGCAAAGAAAGCGGCAGCCATGTCCGTAACCAAAGCCTTAAGGCATTACGAGTAACAATTCGTTTCAGGAGTAATTTATGAATACTAATCGCTTTTTTGTTCTATCATTTATCTTCATTTTATTTATGCCTCAGAATACTCAGGCTGGTGGCGTAAATAAGATTCTAAACCGGCTTCAAAAAAGTCTGACTGTCAATAGTGATTTTTCAGCTAAAATGACAATGATTCAGCATAAGAAAGGTCAGGGGAAAAAAAAACATGAGCTTATTTACTATCGCAGGGATACAGATGACGCCTTTTTACTTATGACGACGCTTCCTGCATCAAAGAAAGGAAACGGTTACTTAAGGGTCGGAGATAATTTCTGGGTTTACAGAAGAAATACGCGTTCCTTTCAACATGTTAACAGAGACGAGTCTGTTTCCGGTACGAATATGAAAATTGAAACCTTTGAGAAAAAGAAACTTACAGAACTCTACAAAGCCGTTAAAAATAAAAAAGGTCAGGATATCATTTATAAAGATAAACTGGGGGATATTCCTGTATACAGGTTTCCCCTGCATGCAAAAATCAAGGATGTTGTTTATCCGACACAAATGATGTGGGTTAGACGGGATAATTTTCTGCCTCTTAAAATTGAATATTTTTCTGTCTCCGGAACGCATATGCTTACAAGCCTCTACTTAAAATATACGAAAATAAACGGACGATATTTCTGGATAAAACTTTTAAACATTGATGAGTTTGAAAAAGGGAATAAAACTGTTGCCGATATTTCAGGGATATCATTACAGCCTGTTGACGATGTCGTTTTCACAAAACCATATTTGGAGAATCTCAGCAACTGATGCAGCACTTTATAGCTAATAAACTAAAACTATTAATTATTGTTGTAATATTTTTGCATTATTTTGTTATCTGTTGTTTTAGCAGTGACACGTCCGATATGGATTCTCTTTTTTCGAATGCCGACTTTTTTGTTAAAATCGATGATCTGAAAGATGACTCAGTGAATACAGAACTCAACAAGCGCACTGTTAATTTTTCAGGGTCTTTCTATTTTCAATCAAGCTATACAACCAAGCGGGATGACTACCCGCTAAAAACGATTTTTATTGACTATGTAAACCTGGTTCCTGAAGACGATCGCGCAGATGTTCAGTCGGATATTGATAAAATAATTGACTCATTTCATATTGGTGAAGATGACTGGTTCACCTCTAAAATGACGGCAAATCTTCTTTTTGACATACGGCTGGTGGATAACGTCAGGGGGCTTATTAATCTTGATGCTTTGTATTACCCATACGGATATTCAGAATACCATATTGGAAGAGATGAAAATCAGAATTCTCTGGAAATAGAAGAAGAAAAAAATACTGACTATGTTCTAAAAGAAATTTTTCTTGATGCCAATATTAATAAAAAGATATTTTTCCGTGCCGGCAAACAGGTCCTTCAGTGGGGCAGAGGCTATCTGTTTAACCCAACGGACCTTATCAATATTGAAAAAAAACTTTTCCTCGATATGGATGCAAATCGTGAAGGGGTCTATGGTATCAAAGCTCATATACCATTTGGCGTGAAATATAATGTTTACGGTTTTCTTGACATGGGATCTGAAGAGAATACTGATAGTTTTGCCTATGCCGGTAAATTTGAATTTCTTTTAGATAAAACTGAAATGTCAGTTTCTGCCTGGAAAAAGAGTGGGGTTTCTCCGGTATATGGCTTTGATTTTTCAACCCGTTCCGGAAATGTAGATATTATTGGTGAACTCAGCTTGTCATATAAAGAGATGGTCCTACGACCCAACGCTAATTTTACAATCTCTGAAACAGAAGACACATGGATTCCAAGAGGCAGCCTTGGCCTGATGAAATCATTTGATTTCAATGACGTTAATGACAGAATTACCCTTGGGGCAGAACTCTATTATAACCATGCAGGTTATTCTGAAAACATATTTGCAGACCCGTTAAAGGTTGCGAATCTTTTGGCGAGACAAATGTATACGATATACAACCATTCCGTTTACTATGCCATGTTGTTCACGGAATATAAAAAATTTTTCATCAGTGATTTATCATTGAGCTTTAGTGGACTGGGGAATTTTACAGATAACTCCGGCATTGCAATGGCACAACTAAAATATAATCCTTTGTATGATTTTACAGTGGAATGTTCTTTATCTTCCACATTGGGTGATGACAGCACCGAATTTACCTTTACCGGCGACGAAACCAGTATTGAATTTGTAGCAAAAATTAATTTTTAATTCTCAGGAGAGCCATATGAGTCTATCTGTAAGACAAAAAACGGGTATCTTATTATTCATGTTGATGATTACATTTTGTTTATCCTTCTATTCCTGTGGCGGTGATTATTCCTCTGGCGAGACGGTTCAGGAAACACCTGAAGATCCGGATGAACAGGATCCAGACGAACCGGATGATCCTGCGACAGGTACGGATGAAGAGATAGACTTCGCTATTTCCCAACCGAAAGCCGGAACAATAGTAAATGGAACAATAAAAATTATTGCGGATGTAACCGCAGGTACCGTTGGCAGCATTGAATTTTATATCAATGACACCAAGAAAGCCACAGAAATAAGCGCCCCTTATGAATACGACTGGGATACAACAGTTGAAACAAACGGCAGTTATTCAATCAAGGTTATCGTTTATGATGATAATGGTAAAAATCAAGAAAATGTCCTGACCGTAAGTGTTGATAACGCCGCTCCAGATACAACATCACCGATTATCACAGGGACGATGCCTGCAACCGGAAGTTTTGTCAAAGGTGAGGTTATTATTTCAGCCAGAATATCAGATAATGTTGATGTCAGCAGTGTGGAGTTCTTTATAGACAACGAATCAAAGACTGCTGTGTTCACGGCACCGGACCTCTACGAATTTACATGGGACTCAACAGGTAACTCTAATGGCGAACATACAATCAGCTTTAAGGCAAGAGATGCTGCCGATAATGAAACTGAAACCCTTGCCACTGATATAAAAATATTTCTACTAAACAGAGATGAAACGGATTGTCCAGGTTCAAATTCAACCTGGGATATGACAGGTATATGGACGACAACCGTCGATACTGAAGAAGACCCCGACTTACCAGACACTGTAATTACACTTTATATCAATCAGAAAACACCTTGTGATGGAAATATTTTTACTTCCTGGGGATATGACCCTGATTTAAATGAGTTTGTAAGCTTACCAGGGATTATTTCAGGTAATAAATATACCCTGACAACAGATTCATGGCCACGCAAAAACATCGCGCTCTTAACGTGGCTCCAGACTGACGAAATTTCATGGACACCGTATGACAATGGTAATAGCTTTACAGGTATTACCAAAGTTACGCTTTATTACGGAGATAAACCCAGTAATGCTGTTCATAGCTCAAATGAAAAGATTCCTGATTACAATATGGAAGGCGTCAGAATCGATTAATTAAAATTTAAAAAGCCCCCCTGAGAACATACACAAGTCTGCAGGCTGCAAGGATTTAACTTTTTGTGTAAACATTAAGGGGGTTGTTGTTAATGGCGATTCTGACAATGCAACGGTAAAAACAAATGAAAATTATAATTCCTTTGACCAATGAGCATTAGATAACAAGAGCAGGCTTAAGTTCATTGCTCGAAAAAAAAGATGACAGTGCTGATTGCTCTGGCTGAAAATAAATATGTGATACTATCAGGTCAGATTGATATTCCATTCAACCGCCCTTTTAATCAGCTCAGGTGACGATTTAATTTTCAATTTTCGTTTAATATTCTCGCGATAAGAACCGATCGTCTTAACACTCACTTTTAGTGTTTCCGCCATTGTTATCCGGCAAAGTCCTTTACCGATCATTTGAAATACTTCGAGTTCTCTGTTTGATAAAATCGCAACAGGATCACTTGTTAATGGTGAAAATTCTTCACCAGGTTTTTTTAACATGATACTATCTTCAACCAGACTACTGCTGTATATTTTACCGGATAAAACCTGATACAATGCATCGATGATCTTAACCGGGGTTTCATACTTTGTAATATACCCTCTTGCACCTGATGAAACCGCTTTTGCAGCAAAGACAGATTCATCATACATTGAAATAACCATTATGGGTACGTCTGGATAATATCGTTTTAAATCTCTGATAAGCTCAAGGCCGCTCTGGCATTTGAATACTAAACCTGTAACAACAATGTCCGGAGTTAATTTACCTACAGCTCTTCTTGCCTTATCTACATTATCAACTTCTCCGCAAACTGAAAGTGTGACCTCTTGATTGATTATTTCGGACAAACCACGTCTAAAAACAGGATGGCTTTCAATAATCAGGACTTTCAATGGTTTAATCATGCAATAATCTTTCTCCCCTATTGAATCCAGCGAACACATTTTTCACAAAATTGTGCCAGCACTAAAAACATACTAACAGGCCACCGAACAATTTTTTTTGTATGCTTAATGTGAACAGGCGCAATCAATGTTGCACCCTCCTGGGTATGAAACGATTTGAGCTCTTTTAAGGTCTCCTGATTGCCGAGTTTATTGATATCAAACCAGACACACCTTTTTTCAGGCTTGATAAAACAGACCTTACCATCGTCAGGAGCGTGTTTACAGGGTTGATAAATACTTTTTGCAGGGCATTCATAAACCGGACAAATCCCGGCAGTATATGAAAGTACGCACCGTCCACAGACTGTACATATTGATTTCAGAAGCTCTGAATCACCCTGTCCGGATGCGACCACAACACTCCCTACCGGGTTAAGAACCGTAACCACAGGTATGGATAAACCAGTCATATTTGCCGCTTTAATGCCACTTGCACAGCTTAACACAACAAGGGCATCTGCTTTTTCAATCCTGTTTTTAAAAAGTGCAACAGTTCTTTCCATAATTTCTTCACTGCAACAGGGTGTAATACATCGTGAAAAAGTTACAGCTTTATTGAGTTCTGAACATACTTTCGTGAAAAGTCGGACGCCTTCAGTACCACCTGTACCGCTGAACATTGATCAAATGGTACATCCAATAATCGATATTTGCTTATACTTTGAAAGCGAATAGTCAATTTCTTCAATTGATTTCCATTCAGTCTTATTCATCATTACTCCTTACTTTCATTAGAAGCCCTGGCCCTCTTTTCGTAAATGCTTTGACAAACATAGGTATTCGTTTTGCAAGCGGCATCGATATCTCATCGCCATATGCCTGTAATAGTTCATCCGGCATATACCGCAGTTTTTTCCCAAAGAATTTAGACGTAAATGACAGGGTAATGAAGCAACCCGGACAGTTAAGTGCCAATTCATTTGTTTCTGTCTGTTTCACCTCAGCGTACTTTCGTTTATGTTCTCTAAAAAAACTTTTGTAGGGATTGATATCCCGCAAAGCAGTGGTTGCACCACAGGACATACTACAGTCACCATGATGTGGCAGTTCAACAACATCCATACCTGCAATCGAATACAGTTTTCGTAATTTTTCAGGAAAATCTGATTCAAGTTCCGAAATATAACAGGATTCATGAACAGCGGCTTTGAAATCAAGTGGTTTTTTAAGTTCAATTTCACCATTTTCAGCTTTATTCAGAAGCCACTGATAAAGCGAAATCACTTTAAAGGGTAATTCTTTCCCATACACTTTGTTCAATATTGCTGTGAAATAGTTATAACAGGAACCGCAATAGCAAACCATCGTTTCTATGTTAAGGTCTTCAAAACGCCTCAATGTTTTTTCGATTGTTTTTTTGTATGCATTCCATGAATGGAGCCTGTATGCCAGTTCGCCACAACATAAATCTGCAGGACCAAACTTTGGCAGATCTTTTAAAACTTTCGAATTTTCAAGATCTTTACAGCTTACTCTGCCAATACAACCAACCCAGAGAATCTCTTTTGTTTTTTCTGGTATCTTACTCCAACCATCAAGAATTTCTTTTTCTTCATTATTTAATTGTGAATATATATCCGGGAACATAGAATGTTTTGATTCAGATTCAGGGAGCCCATTACAAAGATAGGGTACAAATTTTTGCATTTTGCCTTTTCTTCTTTCCACAAGGCGTTGCAAAATCAGTTCATGAGGCCTTAATCCTTTTGGACAAAAGTTGTTACAGTTAAAGCATGTGGTGCATTCTTTAAAAACTCTTTTGGCTTCTTTACCCGCCAAAAGGGCCTTCATTTCAATGGCTGCTTCATCTCTATCTAATTTCATAATCGGGCATTGAACAAAACATTCGCCACATAAATCGCATTTATCCCAATCACAATTTGCGCTGTAACTCATACCACCACCTTATTATTAATTTATTTAAAAAGAATAGATAATTCTTATATTGTCGACAATGTATTGTCAACAATTTTTTACCACTCATTTTATAATTGAGATACACGTTTTTACGTAGATGGATAGTCGGCTTATTTCATACGGAATAAAGAAAGAATGATATGTATAAATAATGATTCAAGAAAAAAAGAGTGAGGTTATATGTCTGGCCTGAAGAAATAATTCAGGCACTTATGCGGTATTATGATTTAGTTATTATCCTGATAGTTTCATTCTGAAATTTGACGATATCTCCGTTATAGACTTTCTTTCTTTTCCGTGTTTCAATTTCACCATTTAAATACACATAGCCTTCACTTATAACGTGTTTTGCTTCGCCGCCTGCTCCAACCCAGTTTTCAAGCTTTAAAATTTTACATAGTTCAATATACTCACCTTCAATTTGAAGTTCCGGAATTTCATTTATTTCTGACATTTATTTATCCTTTATTTTTCAATTGTTATTAGAAAATGTCTTATATTTTATATATATAGAATTTTCAACCTATTATTAATTATTCTTTTTCTACCGGTTGAGCAGAACAAAAAAAGATTGCCCGTTTGTTAAATTATCTATATAATTATATTATTCTTATCACAATTCACATTTTTTTCGTAATGCTGACATGAAATACATTTTCTACCAATAACTATGTGATAATAAAAATTTCAGGGATATTATGAAAATTGAAGAAAAAGTAGCGGAAAATGACCAAAAATACCGCACTCTTGCAGAAAATACATCGTTAAGTACAGTATGGGTTCTTGATGCAAAAACGCTAAGGTTTATTTATATTAGCCCAAGTGTTGAAGAGCTTCGCGGGTATTCTCACAGCGAATTAATTGGTGAATCGGCAGAAAAACTTCTCTCGCCTGAATCCTGGGTCCAAACAACAGAAATAATCCAAAAAGCTATTGATGATTTCCCGGAAAAGACCGATAAATCACTATCTCTTGAAATTGAGATGTACAATAAACAAGGTATTTCTGTCTGGCTTGAAGTCAGTGCAAAGCTTGTCAAAGAGGACGGTGATGATCTGAAAATTGTTGGATTATCAAAAACCATTACCGAAAGAAAAATTAAGGAAGTTGAACGTAAAGACCTAATAAACAGCCTGAACGAAGCGCTGGCTGAAAAGCAACGTCTTGTAGAAGAGATAAAAATATTTGAAACACTGCTTCCTATATGTTCAGCATGCCGACGAATCAAGGATGATAAAAATACCTGGTGGCCGCTTGAAAAATATATTGAAGAAAAGGCCGGTTCAAAAGTTTCGCATACAATATGTCCGGATTGTACTAAAATTTATTATAAATAAATTTAAAAAGATATTGGGTCTTAGGTGTTAGCAAATGATTCGGTTATCGCTTTGGATAGCGCTAAAGCTTCACTACGTGTCACTTCGTGTCGCTCAACATTTTTATATAATTTGATGCCCGAAGGGCACCATTGCTAAACCCAACAGCCAATACCTAACGGCTTAATTTCTAATCAAACGCCCTTTTAATACTCTCATTCCCCTTAAACATGATATCTTCCAAAGCCTTTCTGTGTTCCCCAAAAGCCTCTTCAGTATCTGTCTGCTCTAATTTGATTTTATCCCCAAACCTTAGAATAACCTTTGAAAATGGTTTTGGAAAAAGAAATTTATCCCAGCTTTTTGCATACCATGCTCTGTCAGCCGTTGCATAAAACGGTACGATATATGCATTTGTTGCATGGGCAAGTCGTATCGCCCCCGGTTTTACGACACCAAAAGGCCCTCTTGGGCCATCAATAATATGAGCGGCAAGGCGATGTTCTCCCAGATGATCTATCATGCCTCTTAGTGCTTCAAGCCCCCCTTTTGATGAAGACCCTCTTACGGTTGTCCACCCTGTTCGGTTTGCGACGGCTGAAATAAGCTCGCCATCCTTGCTCATACTGATCATCAGGCCCGGTTTGTATTTTTTATAATTCTGAAAATACCTGATAGCCGGAAAAAACTGCTGATGGTAGACGCAGAGTAGTATGCTTTCACTACCGTCAAGGTATCCGTCAAGCCAGGCTTCTTCATTCTGAACTTCCAACCGGAATGTGAATGAGTAGATTCTTATAAATTTATATAAAAGCCATTGTGTCATTTTTGCTGAAAAAATTCGGTTTACTTTGAAAGCCATGATACCCCTGTTATTTTAAACTGATAATTGTATCTTTTATTTCCCGGGTTGTAACACTCTGTCGGATCTGTTCCATTTCATTCATAACCCTGGCAAATCTTACGCCTTCTGCAGCACTGATCCATTCAAGTTGCAGACGTTCAGATCTTATACCAAGTTTTTCCATTTTTTTCCTTACTTTTTCTATTCTTTTTACGGTCCAGTGATTTGCATCGATATAGTGACAGTCACCAATGTGACAGCCGCTCACAAGAACAACCGGCGCCCCCTTTTTAAATGCATTCCAGATAAAATCTTCATCAACGCGCCCTGAACACATTGTTCGGATCAAACGTGCATTTGGCGCGTACTGCATCCTTGCAACACCCGCATAATCAGCACCGGCATAGGAACACCAGTTGCACGCAAAGACAACAATTTTTTCTTTATTATTATCCTTCAGCATCACATCTGTCTGCGAATTAATCTGTTCGTCTGTGAAATGGTTCATTACAATAGCGTCAAACGGGCAGTCGGCTCCACATGTACCACAACCGGAGCACGCTGCTGTATTTACAACTGCCGGCAGTTTCTTCTTCTTGTCAACACTTACAGCATTGTATGGACAGACCTCAACACATTTGCCACATGATTTACACTTATCTTCAATAACAAAAGACGTGATTGCTTCTGAGGTAATAGTCCCCTTATGCATCAGCCTGATTGCCCTTAAGGCAGCAGCAGAACCCTGGGTTACACTCTCTTTAATATCTTTGGGACCTTCAGCACAACCGGCAAAGAAAATCCCCCGGGTTGCAGCATCCACAGGTTGAAGTTTTGGGTGTGCTTCAAGATAGTAGCCATCAGACGTCAGCTGGAGACCAAACATTTCCTGAAGCTGCTGCGTACCTTTAGCCGGTTTCAGACCTAAAGCCAGAACAAGCATCTCAAGATCATGGTACTCGATCTTTCCGGTGGAAGTGTTTTCAACAGCCACCCGAAGGCTGCCATCTTCAAGTTCTTCAACTGAGCCGGGAATCCCTCTCAGGTATTGAACACCGAGACGCCTGCTGCGTGTGTAAAGGTCCTCAAACCCTTTTCCAAATGCTCTTATATCAATATAAAAAACCTTGATCTCAATATCCGGATAATGCTCTTTTAAAAGGAGCGTACTCTTGATGGTATTCATACAACAGATGTTGGAACAATATTCACCCCCCTTTTTCATGGAGCGTGATCCTATACACTGAATAAAACCGACGGATTCAGGTGTTATTCTGTCGGTCGGTCGAATCAGTTCCCCAAGGGTCGGCCCCCCTGCATTTACAAGACGTTCAAATTCAAGGCTTGTTAAAACGTTTTCAAATTTTGTGTATTGATATTCATCCATCTCCTTTGGATTATAGATATCGAGCCCTGTTGCCACGACAATTGTTCCGACCCTGATGTTTACCTCTTCATCAGACATATGAAAACTGATACAGTCCTTATCACAGGCATCAATACATTTGGAGCATCCTCTGCCAAGGCATTCATCCATGTTGATCACATAGGAAGAAGGCACTGCCTGGGGAAAGGGAATGTGGATAGCCCGACGTGAGGAGAGTCCCACATTATATTCATCGGGAAAAACAACCGGGCACACGACAGCACAATCACCGCAGGATGTGCATTCTTTTTCAATCACATAGCGGGCTTTTTTTACAAGTCTCACATCAAAATTACCAACGTATCCTTTCACACCAGCAATTTCGCTCATGGTTAACAACGTAATATTGGGATGCCGACCGGCATCTGTCATCTTTGGACCCAGGATTCAGATGGAGCAGTCCATGGTCGGAAATGTTTTATCCAGTTGGGCCATCATCCCTCCGATGGAGGGTTTCTTCTCAACAAGAAAAACTTTGTATCCATTATCGGCAAGATCGAGGGCCGTCTGAATTCCGGCAATCCCTCCACCAATAACCATCGTACTTTTTGTCAGTGGCAGAATATCCTCTGTAAGCGGCGCAAGATATGAGGCCCTTGCGACAGACATTCTGACAAGATCCTCCGCTTTAACAGTGGCCTGTTCCGGTTCATTCAAATGAACCCAGCTGCATTGTTCACGAAGATTCGCCATTTCAAGCAAATAGGGGTTCAGATCGGATTCAACCAGCA
>JQIA01000088.1_pt1 | contig 39034 bp, 27 predicted proteins | sample 811431 | NCBI WGS metagenome assembly JQIA01 (sample SAMN02998118, study PRJNA258478) | marine sediment metagenome | biome: marine; feature: seafloor; material: sediment; isolation source: oil-polluted sediment collected from 3 locations (0.5 km, 0.7 km and 0.9 km)... | place: USA: Gulf of Mexico ...
TCTTCTTCTTCTTCATATTTGTTAACTCTTAGTTATATTATAGTATTTATCAATAATACTGATTAGATGTCATTTTCCGTCATTATTTTAAAACGTATGTTTCTAGCATGACACCATTTCTCAGCAGCCAACCATTTCATTTGATTTACCAGAAATGTAGCATTCTCATATATTTTGGTAGACTGCTTTCTTGCTTTCGAATGACGGGTTTGTTTTAATGGTTTAATTTCAATCATTTCTTTAACTATGCCACCACTAGAATTTAAATATTCCACATAAACATCTGGGTAATAATTTGCCCATTTGAATTGCTTACTGTTGAATACCGGTTTTTGATATGGTATTGCAATCTCTTCTGATGACCATTTTAATATATGGCGATTATCATCACAAAATTCGAATACTTTTAATTCCCATGATGAACGAAACTTTATATTGTTTATATTACCCATATATTTCCCTTTATTGTCCGGAATGAATAAACCTTGTTTGTATTTACTTTTAGTTGTAGACCATTTAATTCTATGGGTTTTTCGTAGTCTTGTCATTAATTTACCCTTATGCTATATTGTCTACAGGTTGTTGAAATTCAGTTAATGTTATATTTCCAGTATCGGATGGTCCCATACTTGAACCATCACTTTTCTCAATATGTACAGAATCATAATTAAAGTTTAATGTGATTGTTGGTGCTTCTGAAACAGTCATATCTAAATCATCCAATGTCATTGTAGTAATTTTTGGATTTAAATAATTATAATACGTTTTCTTATCACCGAAATGGTGTGTTACACGAATATATCGCAATATCCCATGTCTATTAGTTTCTAATGCTCCTAATGATGCGGCTCCCTCTCCTTGTCCCAACTTGTCCAATATATCCGCTTGCCCTTTATCTAAATTCGCCACTGGACTAACGGTCTTTAAATAATGTTCGAATATATCATGTGCTTTATCAGTAACATCATCATATAATGTTATGGTAATTGCACCTGTATCCGATTTAACTGCAACTTTAGTTCTAAAATTATTGTAATTAACTTCATGGTACGAAATTATCGGAGATGGTCTAGTTGATGTTTTTATCCCAAAGTCCATTGCTTCCATTGCTTCGGCACCTTTGATGCCAAGTCCTGTCCGGAATGCAAATTGTACAGTAAATGCAAACTTTTGTTTTGGTGCATCACTGCCCCCAAAGTCATCAGCGGTATCAGCAGATGCATGTATACCATTCGTCAATTTCCAGAATGATGCTCCCATTATAATTTTCCTCTATTAAATAAATTTGTACTAAGTTGTATGATTTTTTTAATTCTAATCAATACATCACGTTTATATTTATTTATACTAAAGTTACCTTGTTTGATATCGACCACTATATTGTCTATCAAAAGTAAGAACAGATCAACTAATTCTATCTCTCTATCCGCCAATGGGGTGATGATATCAAAGATTGATAAATTCTTCAGAACTATCTCACGAGACAATTCTTTACTTGCTGTTTTGAAAATGTTAGGTGTTGAATATTTAATCTGATATACTGTTTGTCTAATTGAGGATTCAACCTTTCCAGATATGACTAAACTAAGTGAACGTAATGATCTCATCCCAGTTGATATTCTACCTTGACCTGTATCATACAATATGTCAGAGTTTTCATCATTGGTATTTGTTTCTATTGAACCAACTGTCGTATCAAAGTTTGTATTATTACTGGATATCGTCGAATTGCTTATGTTTTTTATTAAACTATTAATAGTAGTTACGAAATCCGAATCCGAATATCCATTACTGTCCTTAATTGTTTTAACTATTTTATAATTTCTCATATTTTCATTACCTACAAAAAAAAGAAAGACTCACTGGGAGTCTTTCTTATTAACATTACTAATATTGTCTTAGCAAGAACCTGCACCACCTGTCGCATTAGCTCTGATACCTGTAATAACTTGTCTAGCATGATCGAACCTAACAGTCATAGTGATTCGTACTGCTTCACTCGCGGCAAAATCTAATTCACCATAATCTGCATTTTGTATCCATGCACCTTCAAGTACCCAACATTCTAATGGGGTATCGTCACCGTCTAGCATTTCTATTTTCATCGCAAATTTATACGTTGAACCTGATAATGCTGATGGCAATCTTGGGGCTGAACCTGCACCTGTAATTTGTTGAGTCAATTCTTGTTGTGCTTGTATCGAAGTCACAACCAATCCACCGACATCATCTTCCAATGTGATATTAATTGGTTCGAACACACTTTTACCTGCCACATACGCTTTAGAATTGTAACGATCTAAGACAACTTCTTCGTATTGTAATTTTGGTCTATCAAGCGTAACAGCTTGAACTCTCAATGGTTGTGGGTCACCCACTAAGCCTTGAAAATTAACTCTCCATTTGTGCTTTAATTTTGGCTGATAGATGCCATTACCATCGACACCTAAATCTGATACTACTGCCATTTACATTTCTCCTTGTATATATTATTTGACTTTATGCATATATTTATGTGGAACGTAAAAAATATCTAAAAAAAAAGGTGAGATAAATAAATAATACTATACAAATATTAATAAGAGAAAAATATGTCATTAATCCAATTCTTAAAAGAATCAACAAATCACAGTAACGTCGTACTTCAAACATTAATTGATAATCTTGATAATGGACATGTTGACTACAGTCCAAGTAAAATTGCAATCAATGTTGGTAGCATAATTAAAAAAAGTAAATTTTCAAATCTAACTATCGTTTTAAAAAAAGGTGCAACAACTAAAATTAAATTGGCTAAATCTAAACAATCCGGTGGGTATGTGATACTGGTGCAAGTTAAGTATGATTTACCTGAACGTAAAGAAATAGATTCATTCATAACCGACCATGATAATATATTTAAAAAACTACTAGCACAGATTGATGCATATATCAAGAGAAAAGATTTTGCCGATGCAGATGATACGGATTACGAAAAGACTAAACAAGGGAATACTGCCGAAGGATTTGAAGCAACATACCAAAAATTTACGGACAGTATTAAAGAACGTGTTGATGAATATAAGAAACTAAGTGGTCAACTTAAACAAAAGTTGGAGATTACTAACAACGTAGCCAAAAAATCAACAACCGAACTTGCTATCAAAAATTTAAAGAAAGAAACGATAGGCAATAGTAAAGATGAGTTTGTAAGTATCGCTAGGAAATTAATTGGTGATGAATTAAAAGCATTGGATTCAACCATGAGACAGAAAATGCAAAAACGTATTGAAAGTTACTACGAACAAGTCGTTAATTCTATATAATCATTTGTTATATTCCCATACACTATTTCCACAATCATAAATTCGGTAATACCCAATAGCATGAATTGCATCAATTGTGGAATCATAGTTGTCAACATCTTTAATTTTATGTCGCATAAATGATGCGCGATGAGTTAGTGATTTAAAATCAGAGGTATACCATGCACACGGTGGGGATAGCTTTTTAAATTTAAATCCTAAATGTTTATACACATCACCGTAGCTCCATCGACTATTTGCATATGACACAACTTGTTCTGGACTATATTCTCTAATAAATGTTTTAAACAGTTTAGATGCAATACCGACAACACTTGTGAATTGTTTAACACAAAAACGATTTAATTCATATCCACCATTTTTTAACTTAACATAACCACCCTTATTAAATGTCATAACTGCCACTAATATGTTGTCATTAAATGCACCATATCGTATACTTGACTTGTCTGAACCCTGTAGATGATGTTTGTTTAAAAAAATATTAGATTCACGTGCTGATATTTTTGATATTTTAGTTTTTCTAGCATATAATCTATTTGCATTACAATTCAATATCGCACTAACTCTAGATTCAACTATATCACGCTGATTAATCCATTCATTATCAAATATTGTATATATTTTTATACCACGCGATGTTCCAAACTTTTGCTTGTTTAATAGATGGTTCTTTTCATGATATAATTCTGAATGCCAATATATTCCACAATATTCAAACCCTATATTTAATTCAGGCAAAAAACAATCAATTTCTTTACCTGCTAATATGTTTCTATCATTTTTTATTATTTTTCCATCATATATACTTTTAACATATTCTATAAAACCCGTTTCACCTAAACTCACAAATGATGGTGGGTAACACGTTGGGCATATTTCTTTACCACCATTCTTACTATTTCTAAAAACTTGTCGCGTTCTCTGGAACGTAGTATCACATTCACCACATTCTAACTCATAATAGTAGTAATCATGTGATTTTATGATTAAATTATCTGATTTACATTTATCCAGTATAATTGCATGATATTTGTTTCTTTTTTCTTTTGCGTTATTATTTAAAGTGTTTCTTGACTTTTCTGCATGTGCATCACTTATAGGTTTACCCATCAACGGACTAACCCAACCATTATCTACTTTAGTCTGTATGGTGTTATTTCTTTTTTTAATAGCATCATCATTAAAATAATCATGACCGACTAACTTTTCTGATATTTTGCGCTTAGTATCATTTGAATGAGTTTTTCCAGTATTCCAATGCACTAATGTACCATCACGATACTTCTCTTTCATTATATGTGACTGTTTCTCTTTTTGTTCAATAGATTGCGGTTGTCCTTTATTCCACGCTGTATATGATTTGTTTCGTTTTGATTTTTCTACAGATGCTGATTTTTTTTTTGAAACCTCTTCACACACCAAGTTAGGGGAATCATATACTTTATTATATTCTTCCATGGTCATACTATGTTTATTTTTTAAATGGGATGCAGTGACTTGCTTATAGTGTGAGCCACACACATGACAAATCACATAATCTTTATTCAATTTACTCATATCGTCTATTTTAACATACAAAAAAAGGAGCGTCAAGCTCCTTTTTCATACTTACAATAATTTAAACAATTATGCACCTACGACAATATCTCTACCACCAATATCAGCACCAGTTGTAACAACTCTTATCGGAACATAAATAAATTCTACCGCTTTAACTGGTTTAATAGCTACGTCAATCCATAATTCATTTCTGTCAATTCTCACTGGTGTGTTATTTGACAAGTCACAAACTGTTGCAAAATCGTATAAACCTCTACGGTCAATTAAATCAATCAAGAATGAATCAACCATTGCTTTCACATTTTCACGTGTAATAGAATCGTTTGGTTCAAATAAGAATGGGAACAATGCTTTACGCAACGAACGTTTGATAAACTTAACAAGTCTAGAAACATTAACTCTATCTAATGCCGATGTTGCACCATATGTAGTCTTCTGTCCTAATACCATTATACCACGTCCAGTTAAAAATGTAATTGGGTTAATATTTTTAGGGAATTCATATAGTGAATCTCTAGTACCCTTATTGATATAATCTTCAACAAAATCAGTTGGACCACCTAATGCACCACTAACATAACCAACACTTACTAAGTGAGGTGCTGTACCACGTTGGATACCTGCTGGAGCAAACCAAACTTCTGTATCTCTATCATTTACAGCATATACTCTTAATGCAGTAGATGCACCTGTTGTCATGATATTCACACCATCAATATTTGATGTGATTCCATGTGGGTAGTAATATGCAAGATGATAAGATGATGTCTTAGACGTTGAAGTTGCCCAATTTACTAAACCATTTGGACCAGTTGGAGCTTTATCAAATGGTGTATCACCAATAACAAATACTTCTTCATATATATCTTCGGAAAGTCTAATCATTTCATCAGATGTTTCCCAATATCCCGGACAAATTACGATGTTATATTCTAGGTTCTCACCTCTAACATTAGTTGCAGGGTCATTAATAACTGCTTGCATTTGTGTTACAATTTCTAATCTCTTAGCTGCGTCATTTGCATTTATTGCCATACTAGTAGGTAGACCAAGTGCTGTTTGTACACCACGTGAACCTAAAGATGTTCCGATTTGGAATTCAGCAGTATTATCGAAATCCATACCTGCCGCTAATAACATACCTTCTGCTTCATCAGCAGTAAATTCAGTACTAACTTCACTACCGGTAGATTGTGTATCGATTAATTCATCAACACCGTCATAACCACCAAGAATTGTAGTAAATGTGTCATCATATATATTTAATGAATTTGGACCTAATCCTGCAACTGGGTCTGCAAATTGTTCAAACAATACTACGTTTTGGAATAATGGTAATGTTCCTGAAGGTCCATCATTTACAATTTCTATTGCAGATGTAACACCGTCCAAACCAGAAGTTATTCTGATTTTACCTTGGATTAATTCAACTGCTGTAAGTGGGTCAGTAGTTGCTACAAATAATTGTGCTTGAATTTCCGTCATTAAATCATCAAACGATTGTGCTACTGAACCTGCGAATGATACAATTACTGTATTTACACCGCCAGTATCAACAACATCAATTTCCACACCATACACTGTAGCATCGTTTTCTAAACCAGTGAAGTCTGTTCCTTGTAAGAAACCACCAGATGTATCGAAACATACATCTTGATATCCTGCATGGTCAACTGAATGATCCATGATGAATGCATTTTCAAATGCATCTGAACTAAATGAATAAGATAATAGTAAATCACTTAATGCTTCATCAACTAAAACTTTTAATTCATCTGCATCAACTGATGCTTTATACCCAACACTTAATGGGAATAAGTTATTTGTGTTATTATATTCTACGATATAATCAGCAACTAAAATGTTCAAATAGTCAGCAGCTTCACCAAGTTTTCTACTCCATAGAGTTTTAATAGATGGCAAGTCATCAGCTAGATTCACATTACCACGAACAACATATGCTCGGTTACCAATTTCTAAAAATTTGTTTAGTGCGTCTAAACCGTACTCATTTCTTGCATCACCGTGATGCTGTCTACCGTCACTTGATTCTAAGAATCTTGGAACTCCGTAAAGTTCCACACTTTGTGCAATTGACGTTACTTCACGAACGACACCGTATTCAAATGTACCTAACGCAGGGGTTAAATTATCTGGTTGTAGTTTCTCATCTGCGGTTGCAATGAATATTAATGGCACTGTTGCCTGATTTCCCGGCACATAAAACGATTCGTCTATGATTGTTACGCTTACATCTGGGCTTACTAAAGATGGCATCTTTTTCTCCTTAAAAAAATTATTTATATTCTATAGTATTATTTATAACGGATGTATTATAAATTATTTAATTCATTAATTCTCTGGCATATCCAAGTCATCAATATTAATTAAAAAATCATCTGTTGTTGTATTTTGGTTCATATCACATACTGCATCATCTACGGTAGTTGCTCCGGAGATTGCTTCAAGTCTTAACTTGATTTTATTAACTATATTCGTTTTCAGATTAGCAGGTTGCGATAACCAAATCGGCATTTTAAATGCTAAGTTAGTAGTTATTAATCTCTTAGTCGTTCCAGTTGGGTGATTCTGTTCCAATGCTATATCCATTAACTCAACAACTGTTATCTTCGTCCAATCTAAACTATCATCAGATGTTTGAATTTGTAACGTAGGGTCAAATAATACTAATACCTGTTCCAATAATTGCATATGTTGTTTTTGATTTGAAACATATAACGATAATTCCATATTTAATTGATATGGTGTTGGTGTACGCTTAACTGTATTAATTAAATCATCTGGCATTGCACCACCACGACGCAGTGAAACATTACGTTGAATAGCACCTGTACCCTTTCTTCTCTCTGGGGCTAAAAACAGTCCTGTCATATGCGCAGACATCATTGGTAATCGCAACATTTTATTTTGTGTATTTTCACTTATTATGTGGTCAACTACTCTATCAGATGATGCATATCTAATCGGTACACGCACTAAATTTGTATCAGACGGTACACCACTTTTACCAAATTCTACACGCAGTCCCACAAATATTGCCATAAATTGAATAAAGTATCGTTCAAGTTGCTCTGAGTAAAAGTAATTACTCAGAGATGTATCATGTAATTTTTCTGTCATATCATGTTTCCTATATTAATCTTAATTATTTATCATTACCGTTCACGCACTTGGAGACGGTGTTACCGTTGGAGTAACTGTTGCCGTTGGCGTTACTGTCGGAGTAACAGACGGTGTAACAGACGGTGTAACAGACGGTGTAACAGACGGTGTTGGTGTAGGGGTAACTACAGGCATCGCTGTTGCCGTTGGTGTAGGTTCTGGAACACCACACTTAACTGATTCTTCCAATTGTAATACTTCGAAATCTGCATTTATTTTAGGCGTAACGTTCTGACTAATTTCAACACCAATCCATGATGTTTTTAAAAAATCAGTTACTTCACCCTTTACATTGAATACGTCATGCAATATTTGGAAGAAAATATAGTTAACGTCCGTTATAGAAAAATTATCATATATGTAATTCATTGTCACTATAGTGTCATTAACTGTATTAAAATTATAGTTTTGTAAAAACTCATCAATTACAACAGGACTAAAATTACGTGATGTTTGGTTTAATATACCTGTAACTGTATCCAAAGTAATATCACTTGGAAGTAATATTTGTTCTGGTCCAGTCCCGTATTTGGTGTCTGTACCATATATATTATCGTATAATACACGTGTAAATGTAGGTAATATGACACTTTCATCAAGTGTACTGTTTTCATACTTGAAACCAACCAATGATTCTATTATTCTATCCCACAACATACGATTAATTTTATATAGTTGTCTTTCTCGAATTAATTCCCACTGCCAGTGTAAATTCTTTAATGATAAATCACTTTGGAAAACATCGTTATTTGGCATTCTATCGCGCAGGGTGAAGTCACGTGTAAAACGTAAACTATATCTGTCATCATCCTTAACTGTACCTTCTAAATTCTTCACAACCATTTGCGTGTATCTATATGGTAAATCATATTCATTTCCATCGAATACATTACCATATATTAAACCATAACCATAAAATGGTGTTTTGATTCCTTGTAATATCATATAAGGATGCGGCATGTTATTTAATTCACGTTCTGCCGTGTATATTGTTATATTCGCAGAATGTTCTTTTAATTTGTGAACAGTTTTTTTGTTTCTAACCCAGAAGTAGTATAATGATGCATCCGCTTCTGCTTTAGCATTATATCTAGCAACTTCTGAATATGGTGTTTCTAATTTATAAACATTATTATCTAATTCATCCTGTGTAGGTATAGGTGTTCTCTTAACCAAATGTATATACGTACCAGATGGGTAGCCATTCGCCAACACTATGAATTTTTCAGGGGTAGTGTTAAATAAACTACTATATACACCATTCACATATAATTCAATATCAGTTGTTAAGCTTGTTGTATTTGTTAAATCAACTAATGATGCGATATATTCTTCATGAATATTTTCAACCAATATCCACAATGGGGCATCAACACTAATATCCAATGCTTTATTTTCATATAATTCAACTTTTGGTTGTCCAGTTATTCTATTTTCATCTAATACGGACAAATCACCATCTTCTAATATTGATTGCTCTAAGTATTCAGTTGGTGTTACATCACTCTCAACCCACTCATATAGTGTTATATCTGACCATTCAGATACTTTACCCCAATTAAATATTCTATCATTTATATCAGGAAATACTGTCTTATCATAATATGGAAGATATCCTTCATTGCGAGAATCAAACCACACCTCACCAACGTGAGATTTAGACCAAATGCTTAACCCATTTGAAGCCAAGTTACTGGTTGTGGTATATCTTGCAGGGTCAGTATCTGCACGGTATCTAACTAAAGAATATGCATTATGGTAATACTGTCCAAGTACTGGATTCCATATAGGAATATTACTAACAACTGGTCCACTTTTCTTATCGATTAGTTTTGCAGGACTCTGTGCATCAAAATTATAACTTAATAAGCTAACAGTTAAATTTAATAGAGTTCTTGGGTCTATTTGTATTATATTATTTGATGTTTCTTCTGTTACCGTAAATTTAATATATCTCGTTGAAATATACTCATAATCAGTACCTTCAACCAAGTATATAGTTTCACCAGTTACATCATCTTCATGTGTTATAATGGCATGGTCACTGATGAAATCAACCTCTACCATGTCTAACCCACTGATTTCAATGATTTTATTTTCTACATTGTTGATAATATCTAATACAGTTGTATCAAAATAGAATGCCTTACGTGGACTCATCTTTTCCAATTGGTCTGGTTGATTCCACCATCTTGTATTATCGGTTAATCTTACTGCTTCAAATGTTTGATCTAATGTTCCACCTTCTGGCTCAATAAATTCTATTCTCATTTCGGTACGCACGACATCACGTGTGAATAACTTTAATTCTGGGTATATCTTTTCTTTTGCATCTCCAAAACATGCAACTTTATATGCCCAAAATTCATCGACATATGCCGTATCATATAATGGTTGGTTAGTGAATGCATTAATTGCGAAGTTAGTTCCTTTATTTTGTATCATTCCTCTCCAAAATATAAACTGTGTTTTCGGATTAACATTAATGTTGTTCATAAAATCAGAATTATTTTGGTAACCAAGTGATGAGCGTACTAATTTAGTTGCATCATTTCCTTCTAATGAAGTATATGCACTGTAATAGTTACGCATTTCAGATACCGAACCTTCAATGTTTTGAATTTGGTCAGAACCCAATAACATAGAACCACCAACATTTGGTCGTAAAGTAAATTCATCCTGTCTATTGAACTCTAATGCGAATTTAGGAGTATTTAATCCCAAGAATCCATTATATATCAGAGTGTCGTTTGAAGAATAGTCATTAAATTGAATAATATGCTCATAGCCATCAAAATACAAGTCCATTCCTCGCATATATAACTGGTCATCTTTTTCAATTATGTATTCCTTTTCATTTTTGCTTTGTTCAGATAGTAATAGTGAAATTTGTGTCTGTTTATCCTTTCTATCAACGAATAAACTATCACTAGTCATTATATTGCCATCATTGTCATATACTAGTTGATTATTGATGGTATCCATCTTGTCACCAGTAAATATGTTGGCTAAAACACCAGTATCATGTGAAATCCATATGTTACTCTTAAATGGGTTTATTTCTCTGACAGGTAATTTACCAAGGTCGTTATATACAACAACACTGAATATTCCTGTTCCATCATCACTGATATCAATAACATTACCCTTACGAGCATCTAAGCTAGATAGTGCTAGTTGGAATGTTTTATTATTTGTTCCTCGTACTATGAAATATGGTATTGATGCCCGTACAGGGTTAGATAGAGACGCAGGTAAGCTAGACCCATCATCTTCTAATAATAGTACTCTTGTACCATTCAACCATGTAACACTTGATGCATTAATATCAAATGAGTTGTTTTGGCTATCAAATGTTATTCCGTATTCTAATTGTGTTTCTTGACGAATACTTCTAAGTAAATATAAATCACTTACAAATTTTTCTGTTTCAAACTGCCAATCGTTTTTTCTACCTGTTTCAGTATCAACATTACCACTATCTGGATTCATAGATGAAAATCCTAACATATCATGGTAATTTTCATAACCAACAATAAAATCGATTATATTTTGAACACCAGATAAAACAATAGGTGTATTATCAGTAATAATCTCACGAGTGTCTGAGAAATAACGTCCCCACACTATATCTGTTTGTTTTTGGTCAAGTATATTAAATGTATATTCTAGTCTACCAACGTATTGGTAACCCGCACCTAATACTCCAACCAAATTGATTTGTGTATCGTCTCTAGCTCCCGTAGGAGTTTCTGCCAATTTAAACTCTCTATCACTTACCTTAATTACGTAATATGGCAAGTCAACATCTAATCCATCATTCATTGTGATGGTAGTATTTAAATATACTTCCGTACCTGTTTCCCATGTATCTGGTAGTGTTATTGCATTACTTGACTCTACATCACCATCAATAACATTTGAAATCATTACAACAGTATCTACTACTTCAATAATTGTCTGCATTAAATCAATATTATAATTTACTGATTTAATTGTATGTGAACCATCAAAGTTTGCAGAATTGGTGATAATTAAATCATCATTCTTTTTAAATGCACTTGTTACATTGCCATTGATGTTGAATACCTTACCGAACTCAATACTTGAAGTTTGTGGTGAATTCACAACAATAAACGACCCTGATACTGTTGAAAATAAATCAATATCTGTAATCAATATAGCAGATGATATTCCTGTACTAGTACTTCTAATACTTAAATTACCCTGATTAACCGACACTTGCGCATTACTACCCAATTGTGTATTGATTACATCAAGTAATTCTGTAATTGTTTGTGCTTCCGAACCTGTTACAGTTAAGTTTACTACTGTTGCTCCGTCAACTAATACTGTTGCAGTATATACAAATGCAGTATTTAATAATGAAGTAGCGGTTGGCAAAGTTAAACTTTGACCATAGTTTATAACCTGATATCCATTTTCATCAATAAATGATGCACCCGCAATATCATATGAAGATACTAAGAATGTATCAGTGCTTCCATCCTTAAGTATAAACTGGTAGTTTTCTGGTCTGTAATAACTTAATGGTGTACACTTATCCTTCGCTGTATCCATTGAAACTGTCCAACCTATACCATTATCACGCAATGGTGAATATTTGGTAGGCACAGACATTACTGTACTTATTAAAGCATCTATTGATATATCTCGTATACCGTTTGTCTTTTTAAATATTGTATCGTAATCCTGATTAACAACATCAAAACTGTTATTGTTGATTAGGAAATTATTGGTATCAATAAATGCACCAAACAAGTAGCTTAATGGAGATGTCCATTCTTTCCACATTGTTCTAAATTCTGACGAAATTGCATCAAATCCATTATATCTGTTGAAATGTACGTACCATTGATTTAATCCATGAATTAAATACATTACATCATTTTCCATATCACCATGGAATTTTATATTGGTATGTGATGGTACAGTCTTAGTTGTACGGTCGATATTTAAACACGATACTTGTGTTAAATCATAACCCATTAATGCATGTAAAAACTTCAATGGTTGCAATTTAAATGCTATTACCAATTTATCATAATTTTTACATCCGGAATTAGCCCATTCCCACTCACTGTATCCTACATCACCGAAAGAGAAATTAGCATTAGGTGTTATGATGAAATCTTGTACATCTGCATCGAATAACGGTTTAACTTTTATATTTCCACTGTTTGACGCATTCCAGAAAGGAGGAATCAATCCATCAGGTAATATTCCATCAGTTGTATTAACTGCATCTATATTAACTGGAATATATGTGAAAATGTCCGAAATCTCTGCACCTGCACCTGTACTTACCGTTTCATCAGGCAATAGTTCTCCTGCTGGCACAATACCTGCCAAAATATTAGACCACATTAGTGCAATCCACTTACGTACATTTGTTACATCACTGTACGACGTATCCCACCATAATGGTTTATTATCATAACCTTGTAGTTTCCATGGTTCTCTGTGTGGATATGCTGTGCTGTAAACACTCTCATACAGTCCCTGCCATGAACCGATATCATTTACCGAGACAAGTCCTGTTAGTGGATGTACTAGTATATCACTGTATGAATAATTCCACGTAAATGGATCATTTGACTTAAATGTATTTTCAGACGCAAGTGGTTGTAATATATTGTTTTCTTTTGTGTAATTGAAGAATTGTTCTTCTAATAAATCATTGTATGTTGTTTCTGTCTCAATTACACCAAAATCAAATGTTGTTGTTTTTGCATTGGATATTGCTACATCATATAATGCATTTTCAATAGTTAATAACACATTCGATAATACTGAGTCTAAATCCACATGCTCCCAAACACTTAGTGTGTTATAACGATATAATGTTCGTGTTTTAGCTGTTGTATTATTTCTAACAACAAAGTCTCCATTTATTGGAATTGTTCCATTTATTGTAGTTGGAAATGCATCACCATCACTAGTTATAGTTTGTTCTTCGATTCTATTCGCTGTCAATAATTGATTTAAAATAACCTCTTTTTCGACTTGTTCAAATCGTATATTTTTAATATGCCCATCGTGGTGAATTAATTGATTAATGTTTAATTCCTCATCTACAATTAATGTTGGTGTTACTGGCACAGTGAATCCCAAAATAGCCGTTGATGCTATCCAGTTTTTGATACCAGTTGTAGTTGGTGCATCATATGATGTTGAATCGCCAAACCATTGATCAAATTTATCATTTAGTTCAAATATATCTTTAGTATTATCGGCTAAATTAATTATAAATCCATCAACATTAGTAGATACTGTATCTATGAATAATGTCTCTGGTCTATTTCTGACCAATTCTTTAATTGTTTGTTGTTGATTTATATATTGTTCATATGCAAAATCAATCAACGATAATGGAGTAACGTTATTTACAAATATTGCAGACAATAAACTATCGAAACTATTATTATGTTCCTTAATTGTCCCACCTAAACCATAGTTTACACTATCATCTAAGTAAAATATGTTTGATATATCAGAAAATATCCCAACAGCGGTTTGTTGTTGTATTATTGATTGGAAATGTCTAAACATTTCAGTAAGTTTGATTTCTTTTTCATTACCGTGGTCAACATTATAATAAAGTTGGTTAGGTAATTCCCAGAAATCATCTTCTACTATTGGTGTATATTTTTCATAATTTAAACCATGCTTCCATATTGTTTGAAATTCATCGTCAACTAAACTATTATCGCGATAAACATATAATTCTTTAGTATCGTCATCAAATAGTAAATTTTCAAAAGTAAAGTCACGAGTTATTTCATTTGTCACTATTCTTTTCAATATATATACGTTGATATCAGCATCACCAGACTCTTGAAATTTGAAAATACTATTTGCAAATGGTTTTGGTGTTGTGTCAATATCAAACAATCTAAAGTATGGGTATTGTTGTTTTTCTGTTTTAACTTGTTCAACTATGTGAACATCTGTGAAATTATATACTTCATTTGGTATATTCTTAGTTACTTTGTCAGATGTTTTAAATCCTTTAGTAGCAACTGAGCGTTTTCCAATTTCATCAATATCATATTCACCCAATTCAATTCTAACAACATCGTCAGCATTGAGGACTACATTAATATCAAACTTGATACTACCAACAAATCCATCATTATTGATTGATTCTATTTCACTAAATGTACCATATTGACGAACACCATTGATGTATACTCTAATTTCACCTTCTTGGTAATCTTCATACAAACACACATCATGTAATGTACTATCTAAAATTAGTGTTGAACCAACATTACTATCACTCGTGTATGAGTATTCCTGCCACATTAATCCTATTTTATATTCTAAATCTGTTAATGCAACTGTGTTAATTTCTTCAATCATCATCGGATTAGGGGTTGGTAAAATACTAGACGGAATTACTTCCTTAACACCTGCAAAGCACCAGTGTCCTGCGTCTGTACCAATAAATGCATCACCAAATGATGTCAATACTGGCTGGATTGTGGCTTCTAATGGTATATCTAATATACTTGCCAATGGCTCAACTATTACTATTGTAGTTTGGTGTCGAGCTTGTGAAGAACGTTGGAAAAATGTGGTGCTTGCTACAGTATATTGACCATCATTAAGTGAAAAACCACTCAATGCTATTTTATCGCCAACATTTAAGTCATTCGTCAAGTTGCCAAATTTTTCATCCAATACTATTGTGTTTACATCGGGAAACTGTATATCATTGGTTAAATTTTCAATCTTAACAATTTCAGTCAATCTGGGATATTCATCAACTGAAAAATAATCATTGTTATCATCAACGCGATACTCCCATTCTTTTACACTTACTGATGTTGAAGATAATTCAATAGAATCAATATATTCAATTATAGGTAGTTGTGCCTGTACTTTACCCGTAAATGTAATTAACTGGTTACGGTGAATCCACTTATTTTGGTCTATCCAAAAATTAGATTCATTAGATATAGGTAACGTGTGTCTTTGGTTCGTAATAGCTAATATTATGCTAACATTAATTATTAATACATCATAAGTTGCACCATTCCACCGCAGTAAACTATCACTCACTGAATCCCAATAAATATCATTAACGGATGGTGATAATGGTGGAGTATCTAATTTAATATCATCAATACTAATATCCTTATATAAAACATATTCCACATTTGCATCCGAAAAGAATGAGTTTTCCATATCCAATGTTAATGCATTTGCACCTATAATAGAAATTGGATAACTTCCGACATTTGGACCACTCAATACATCAATATAATCACCAACTATTAAATCTAATGTTGTAAAATCAATTGTATTATCAGTAAATACCTTAGAACCTAATGACGTTATACCATCATCGGCTATTGGATTGTATACTGATAACTTATCATACCAAACCATATCACCAAGAAATGAATCATTCCATACTGTTATCGGTTCTTTGTAGCTTGATATTTTGCATATTTTATCATTTTCAGATTGTACACTTGAAATACTATTCAATGTTGATAATCTATTCCATGTAATTGAAACTGGCATTGTTGTTGCAAATACAATTGTGGTTTTATCTGTGTCCACACTATAAGTAGAGCTTTCTACTTCTAATATAATAGATGGATTTGCCCCAATTGCATCGGTTAATGAACAAACATATGAATTAAAAAAAATATTCGTAACATCGCCTGAAACTTCTAATGAATTATTTGGTAATTCATTAGAAGTTATGACTATTGACGTATTGACAAATGATGTGTACTTTTTTGTTGTAGAAAATGCATCAACCGTTATTATATCAGTATTTAATGTAGAACCGTTAAATGTGATAGAATCAATTACAACTAAGTCAGTTTCTCTATCTGAATTTAGTAAAACTAAACTATCACCAACATTATAATTACTTACAACATTACCCGCAACTGATATTTTATCAGTTGTTAATCCTATAAATCCAGATGCTGATTCAATTGCTATATTAGGTAAAAAGTTTGTTAATGTTCGTTTACTTTCGGAAAATCGAGCATTTACCCAATTACATTGATTTTTTATTGTAATATATTGTGGCACGTCTGCAAAGTCAGATGTATCCCAATAGTAATCCTTAAAGTTTATCAATTTATCTATATCGATCGGTGGAACCCAGTTGAATTGCATAGAGTCACCCCATTCATTGAATTTATCAACATCTACACCTAATCGTTCTATGCGTTGCATGAAATCTTCAAACGACATGAACCAATCAACATTGCCCACTCTAGACGTTACAACTGGCTGTAGTTGGTTATTTTGTCTATGTGTATTTGGTTCTTGTATTTGAAATTCTTGCTGTTCTTGGTCTTCCTGTCCAATCACCCCAACAATTCTATCAAATTCGGATTTACTGAAAGAACGATTAAATATATTGTGATTTAATGCTTCCGTTAATTTTGTTCTATTAACATCAGGCAATAATTCATTTAAGTCCGTTCTAGGTTTAACGTAATCGGATAAGTTTCTTGTTGTTTTAATATTTTTCACTGTTTCCCTCGTATAGAGATTTGTCATTTAATACTATTTAGGATAATAAATATCATGGTATCCTAAATAACTGCATCCATGTATAATATTTATAACGGATGCAGATGGGAAAAAACGTGATTTTTATGTTATAATAATTGCTTTATAACTCTAGGGTCTAGTGATTGTACTATTTGAATATCTGAAACCACAATATTTGGTTGGATTATTTCATCTTCTTTAGCAAATACTTGGTATAAATCACCAAATACATGGTTGTCCGATACAGGTACAAGGACTACAGAATCCAAGTGGGCTGCAAGTCTCGCATGTATAAACGCGGATAATTCTGTGAAATAAAACGTTTCACCAAATTCCCAAGAATTTATATCAAAGAATTCATTAACTAAATCTACAATATTTGATTTAACTTGATTGTCGGTTAGTGAATTATTTTCAGAACGAATTATTTTAATTGTTGCTCGTAATTCACTGCTCGCTTTTTTGCCTATAATTATTTTGATTTTACCCGAATGTAATATTACAGTATCTGATATCATCTTGTTATCTAATAAGTAGCCAAAATCCGAACGTAAGTTAAATGGTGTTGGTGATGTTGGTTCTTCTACTATTCTATCATTTAACCATAATTTTAAATTAGTGTAATACCCACGTGTAATTAAATATCCATCAATGATATTAGTTGCAGATGGGTCAATTAAGTTAAAACGTGGTGTGCGGTGTTGCCATAAGAAATTCATATCGGTTCTCCCTACTTCACGCTTATATAAACCTGCCCCTGAAATTTGATCCGCTTCCCATGCTTCCACAACTAATTCTGTTTCTGGTACGTATACCCATGGTGAATCTAAGTCATCACGATTGAAGTATACAAAATCATCTGTACCTACTAAATCAGATAATGAAACATTGTCTGGAATACCATCACTGTTTTCATCATCTGGAATAATGTAAATGTCTGAAATACTATCTAGTCCCTTATCAACACCTTCTGTTATTGTGACTTGACCTAAAACATCGAAAAAGTAATTCTGACTTAATGAACTGTTCTGTCTTGCAAATCCTATTTGTTTTGGCTGTGTGTTAGCCGCCAATACAACTAATGTATCTAAATTTGTATTTAATGTATCATCAGTTATTACACTATCACCGTCGTTAGTTACATAGAATTTAGTTTCACCACTGTGAAATACTAATCTATTTGACGCATAACGAATCACCCAACTATCATCAGTCTTAGCTTCAATTGAAATCCAGTAGCTCGTAGGTTCACTATTATGTGATATCCATGTGTCACTATTTACAACGTATTCTAAGTATACGGTCTTTGGTGTGTTATATATTGCATACAGTAAAATTTGTTCTAAATTCAATATTTCTGTTGGGTTAAATGTTGTTCTTATTTCTGCAACAGGAACACCACTCAATAAAAACTGTGTAAAAAATACTGGCGTTTCAAGTAATTGTTGTATATGTGAGTTAATTAATGTTGTAATTAATGGTACGTTTGCACCACCATCTTTGTTAGGCAACACATCAGAATCAACATTATCTGATATGATGTCACTATTGTAATATATTACCCCATCATCGCCAAATATCTTAACATTATCATAATGTTCTCTAGGGTCAAACAATTGACCAATGTATTTAGAGTCACCTGCGAATGTCCTATTTACTGCACGTAATTTAAGTATTGAGTTATCTTGTAGCATGAATTCATTATAGTCACGCCCATTTACCATTCTATCTTGTGTATAGTATACAGATGGCGCAATGCGTTTAATGCGTTCAATACCTTCTGTCTCTGCGGCATTTTGTATTGGATCCAGTAATGAAAATGTAAACGATAAATTTTGTTCAATATTTAAATTATCTCTGTATTGGAATGCTGAGTTAATATTTTGTATTGTGTTCGTTGGTATCGTTATATCTGAATTTGCGGATGTTCTATACCATATATCAAAACGACCCGATGGAATTGCTGCGAATTTACCATCACCAAAAATTATACGTATTTGGTCGTCATTCAATGTTTCTATTTCATATTTATTTCGGTTTGGATTTGTATTGAATACTACATTCTGTGCACTTGCAACATCAACTCTTTCCCATTCACCCATTCTCATGTCGGATAAGAAATCATCTTCCACAGTTAAAATTTCATCAGTATCTGGGTTTACATTGTTTAACCATATATCTGTTTCATTAATATTATCAATATTGATTTCATGTGTTTGATTTGGCGTTACTCCATCAAAATCCGTAACAACTTTTTTTATTTCACCCTGTTTGGTAAAGATGAAAAATCCAGTATTGGATGATGAATCTCCAAGACCATCATTTAAATATAGAATTGAAAAATTAAGATCTTTTTCTGGTCGTCTTTCGATTGGTCCAAATTCATTCAATTCACTACTAACCAATTCCATTGGATATTGTAAACCTGTCACGTTCACATTATATGGCATAACATTATTTACCAATGGTGAATTTTTAAATGAATATGATTCAAATAATACATCCTGCACCTGAACTCGGTCAGATGGTAATACTGAACCAAATTCTTGCTCAAATACTCGATTGATTACTAATATGAACTGTTCTTTCCAGTTACTATTGTTTCTATCATTCCAGAGAATGTTTTTATTTGCTAAATCATTACCACGTGAATCAATCACACGTTCAGTTGTAGAGATTGTAGTTAATTTAACAATACCTCTAGATGCAATATTTCTATTTGCATTATATGATAATAGTTTAGCTAATCGTAGTACAGATTCTTTACGTTCTGCTGTTGATATGAAGTTCTCATGCGCATTTAAATCTAAACGATATGCGGTTATTTCACCTAAATACGCGAATAATTCTAATAATGCAACTAGTTCGGAACTCTCAATGAAGTCATTGAAATCTTCGGGGAAATATATTTTCAAATAATCTAACATAGACTGCTTGATGGTCACAAAGTCCCATGCGGTGAAGTTTATCTGTTGGAACGCTTCATATGCACGTTCCCAATTTTCTGCTCTGTTAATTAATCTAGACATAATTTATATTTTATTTTACCACAATCATATATTCTATTTATGCCATTGTCAATAGTATTTTTTTCTTCTGTTTTCATACTATCATATTTAGCTAGTTTATTTTTTAACTGTTTATGTCTCAGATTGAATTTATGAACCCGTTTATCATTAAATACATAGTAATAATCATAAGGTACGTCATGTACTTTTTTGAAATTATTATTTATATATAGTTGCCCAGTTGATATTCTATTATCTGCATATGTTATAATATACTTAAAATCATAATTTCTTTCTATAAATTTAATTATTTTACCCATAATTCCAACTATCCGTATATTAGTCGCAAAGCGTACTAAATTTAGTCCTGTCTTAGATTGTTTTTTAAATATACATACCCCAACTAATTTAGTATTATGATAAACTCCAATTTTGATTTTCCCAGAACCATATCCCTGTATGTGGTGCATATTTAAAAAATCTCTTGCTTCTTGTAGATTACATAACTTAACATCAGTCTTGCGTCCGTATATTGATGGAGTTTTTGATACTAGATTAATTATAAATTTTTCTATTATATTTCTATTATGCTTCCATTCATCTTCAAATATTGTAATTAATCGTATACCTTTCTCTTTGCATTGTATATATTTATTATAATGATAATCTTTATCCTTATATACACTGGAATGCCAATATATCCCACAATACTCTATCGCTAACTTTAATTCTGGAATATAAAAATCTAATTCAAGTGGTTTAATCTGCTTACGGTCATTTTGACATATGTGATAGTCGCAATTGTCTATTAATAATTTATAAATTTCCGTTTCTGCGTATGAACTACCGTTATGTAGTGTTATAGGTATGTTGAATTCTTCTAATCTTCGTTTTATAATCTTATAATCCACACACAATAATTCCGATAAATGTGATAATGGTATGTCATTCGTCACATGACTATCATATAACCATTTTTTATTATTTAGTTTTTCGTAGTTACTGTCACTTATGTGCATTTGTTCGAAATGTGCTCTGCCGTAACGCTCAATACTGGTATTTATACTCTGTTGTTTAAACTTATTGCACTGTAGTGCATGCTTAAACCCGTATTTAGCTTCCATCGTATCTTGCCGTTGATTGACAATTTCATGAGTTTCTTCTTCTGTGTGGTTAGATATAGATTGTTTAAACTTAGAAACCAGTTTTTCATCATGCATAGCATGTGATACCCCATAACGTTCATTCATTGTATTATTTTTTTTATTATTTATTTTTTTGTCCTGTAATGCATGTGCTACACCATATCGTTCAATCATGGTTTTTCTGATATTACCCATACGTTTTTTTGATTTATATGCGCATGATTTTGAACAATACTGGTTATATACTTTTAATGGTTTATTGAAAGATGTATCTTCATCACATGCACCACATTTTGGGATTTCGGATGTATTGTTCTTGATAGCATGTAATTTTTCTATGAATGAATGTTTACGTTCTTCGTCAATAAATGCAGTAGCGTGGTTAATTTCACACAATAGCTTGGGATGCTTTTTAAACATTTTACATGCATTTGCATTAATTTGACCATTCTCTTTAATAAAATTAAATCCAATCAGCTTATTCTTTATTGTGTTTATTAGTAATTCTCCTATAAGATTCGAATTTGTCAAATAATTCATAATACCATGCAATTAGAATATCGCCACATTCACCGTTAATTATATCACTACCGAAGTCAGGATTACCATATATCGGACTAAATGCTATTTTAAATATACATTGATAATGTTCTGGCTCCATTTTATCCATTAAATGTGAAAGACTTGACAACCTATTGTCAATTTTTTTTCTATGTATACATGTTCCGTCATTTTTTAACCATTTCGCCATATATTGCTTACTTACTCCGAACCATTTGGCAAACTCAACATGAGATATATTAAACTCCTTATGCATATTTAAATATGTTATAGTATTATCATCGATGCCATGATTATTTTTAATGATATCAAATTTGTTTGTCCATTTTATTACTGCTATCCTTGTCACATTGTACATTTCACCAATATCAGTATATGAATTTTCATTTAGGAGTTCTTGGAGTTCTTGTTTTGATGGTCGTTGCCTATTTTTCATTGTATACTTTCCATTAATATATAGATTATGTTTATCTACATACTTACTAATATATGAGTTTGTAACACCATATTTAGCCGCGATATTACCATATGTTAATCCCAATTCTAAAAAATTAAGTATATCATTTTTGTACAATTTCGTTACGTGTTTGTGTACTGCATTATAATACCAGCGTATTTTATATTTTCGCACTAAGTTATATATCGTTTTATACGGTATGGCGTATTTATTAGATATGTCTATATATTTCATAGTTTTTATGTCATGATATATTGCTTTTTTAGTTGGGATATTGTTATAATATGAAGAATTATGTTTGCATTTATGTGAACAATATTGCTTTTGGGCGTTTTGTAGTGTTAATCCACAAGTTTTACAGAATACTGGAGAATAACATAATTTCGGCATATTTGTTGGTATTTCAGAAAAATATTGACACCCATCATTAATCCATGTATGTAACTTGATATGTTCTTTTTGTGACATAAGTAACAAGTTTGACATTCTATTATTTAAACGATTACCATCTAAATGGTGTACTATTTCACCATCAGTTAAGTTGCGTTTAATGTTAACTATCATAAAATATCTATGCTCACTTATCCACCCATCATCTTGAGAGTATTTAAACTCTGGACGATAAATTTTTCTATACCCTTCAACTATTTTAATATTTTCCATAATTTAGTATGTATGATTATGTCATACATGTCAACTATTACTGTTCAAAATCCAAATTTATTTCTAAAATACCATTCATTCCGATTTCTATATAATCCAAATCTATAATTATTAATAGCGAACTTTCATTGTAAAATGGTATTAATTGTATTGAACGTTCCTCGACTCTTGGGTCATAACGTATTACGTTAATTAAATCACGACGAATTGCCGACATTGTTATATCATCCAATGGTTCAAATATTACATCAGGTATTATTGTCCCAAAGTCTGGCATTCTCAATCTTTCACCCTTTCGGGTGAATATATGATTAAGTATATCGCGTTTAACTAATTCTACATCACGTAATATAAATGTCTTAGAAATATTATATTCCTGTGTTGAAAATCCTTTGTATAAATTTTTAGTTGTCATTATCTTCTCCAGAACATATTACGGTCAATAGTTTCATCACCTTCAACTTTTCCAATAGGTTCTCTACCTTCTGGTGATGTTTCGTTATCATACTGATCTTTAGCATCAACATTATTTAAGTAATTATCATTCTCTTTATTAACTGGTTCGAGTTCATCTTGCTTCAATACTCTTGCCCACGGTTCATGATCTGGAACTCTATTGGGCCAAACTGCAATCTCAGTTAAGGATAAACAACTCTTATTTGCATAGATTGGTTGTGCATCCATATGAGATTCTGCGTATACCTCAAAATCTACAACTATTTCTTCATTTACTGACCATTTATTTGCCATTATATTCCACCTCCAAGGTCTGTCACATACCCTTCAAGTGTCATGGCAGAATCAGCTAACGCAATTAAATCTGAGCTATCTAATCCACCACTGACAATATTAGATAATATTGTATTATTTGAATCAACATGTGATGCAAGTTCACTCATCATAGATATTACACTAGGCAATCCCTCACCGGTTACTGTACTATTATATGTATTCAGTGCATTAATAGCATCACCTATATTGATATTGTAGTTAGCGTAAAGAACATCACTGTCTGTCCCTGTTGGGTTTGTAAAATTGATACTAAGTAAATTAATGTTTTCTACCGCATTTGTAAATTGACTTAATACATTATCGATTTGACCCTGTATTCCACCGACCTGTGTTAATGCACTATCAAAACTATTTTTAAGTTTACTTACTTCACCCTTTAGACCATTAACCCAACCCATTATGTTGTCCTTAGTCCAACCACCTAAATCTACATTTAATTCAAACAGTGAATCAGGCAACAATTCTAGACCTTCTATTGTAAGTATATTGGTTAAGTCGAAACATAGATTCGGTAAATTTAAAGTTGGTAATTCTATCGCAGGTAGCTCAAGTGAAAAACTTATAGGCAATGCACCAAGCCATGGTGGTAGTGGTACTTCAAGAAATTCAAGTGTTAACATTTTCGTTAGAGACGCATTTATACTATTCACATGTTCATGGAAAAGCTGCATATGATTGTTCCAATCTTCTTCCATATCTTCCATGAACTCATTCATATCATTGACGGTTCTTTCAACGCCATCTGGAAGTTTAAATGTAACATCTAAATCTCCTTCATGTTCCTCTAAACCATCATTGGTTAGTTTTACTGTGACTCCGGGAAATTCAAAACATCCCGGAGGGTCATTTTTTGCCTTTTCAACAGATACCTCAGTACTCGCGGTCTGTGCGATTTGATTCTGTGCTGATGCAGTTACATTGTTATTACTGACTGAATCTATATTTGTTGCAACAGTGAACATAGAATTTTCGCCATCCCCCGATAAAGTAACTGACTCTTTAACTGATTCTATAGCAACATTTTCACCTTTCGATTTAATATTAACATCCATTTGAGCCGCCAAGTCCATTTTTCCACGGAATGAGAATATTTCTGTATTATTAATTGCTCGGTGTTTAGCTGAATGACCCGCGAACTGTGATATATTTGCAGTAGCGTTTATAAGTAAGCTACCATTAATTGACGTGCTTAAATCTCCCTTATTAACTATAGTATTCAAATCTCCTTCAACCTGTAATGAATATACTCCACCCACTGATGTACACATGTCACGACCAACCTCGAAAAATGTATCTTCAACTGAAAGTGTGCGTAGCGATTTTTCAGTCATGACGTGTATATCATTAACTGCATGCATTCTTATCTGTCCGTCTTCTGGTACAACATCAAGAGATTTTTGTCCTCTAGTATCGCCCGAATACATATGAATTCCCTTCTTGCCCTTAATTCTAACCGTTTCGTCCGACTCAATGTTGATATCCTTTTTTGCATGAATTGATAATCTCCTATCTGCATATATGTCAATATTCCCTGACTTATCCATTTCAATGTATGATTTTCCCTCATATGTTGAAATGTATATTCGCTCATTCGTGTCATCCAAAATAATTTGATGACCTGCTGTTGTTTTAAACTGTATTCTTGAATTAAATGCTCGGTCATCCATCATCATTGAATGAAACCCCGGTGACGACCATGAGTACACTCTTGAACTTTTGAATGCTCCAAGGTTTTTATGACCACTCCAATCATACCCATGCGCACCTAGAATAGGTTTAACCCAATCATCTGATTCAGCTTCACTTATTTGTGGGTATTGGTTATCTAAATATGAACCTCGTGATGGGTTTGGAATCTCACCAATATCCTCACGGACTCCGGTAATTTGATAATTAGCCGAACGAGTCTTCCATTCGGGAGTATCCTTTTTATCTTGGAATGCTTCGGTTGCATTAGAATATGCAGGTTCAATTGGGTCTTTTGTAGAAGACAACGGACCATCAGGAAAACCACCTGACCAATCATATCTACCTGTTCCAATTGTATGTGTTTCTTGGTGTTCTGGAATACATCCTAACCATACACGACGACGAGGGTCATCATTAATACATGCGATTAATACATGTGCACCCTGTTCTGGGATTCCCCAAAATCCATAATGCACTGCACCAGTTGTTGATTCTTTACCTTTCTGATGTCCACGTGCGTATCCTGAGTTATTTACACTGCCACCAAATGGTGAACCATATAATGCCCACGGAAGATGGTGAATTTTTTTAGGATTATCGTTGAATTCTGGACAAAATACCATCAAACGACCACTTTCGAGTGGGTCATCCGCATTCACTACCAATCCTATACTGATGTTTGTAGTTAAATGTGTTATATCATCACGTGTTCCGTCAGATGAATTGACGTTCATGAATTCTTCTAATTGTTGTTCTGTTATTCTCATTATGTGCTGTTCTTATTATATACGTTTAGTATTCCATCATTTGCTAGTGTTTTTGTTGCATCTGATTTAGTTATTAATTTATTTTCTTCATGTATTTGACCAATTTGTTTGTTACCTTCTTTACCATTTTGAACTAATTCATCCATCTTAGCACTCAATACAGTCAATGCTTGTGCTAATTCTAGTCTACCTGCGGCTGCTATTTCATTCTCTTTTAATCTTTTTTCTATGTTTGCAGGACTTTTTACAATCCATGCTTCCATTTCAGCAACACTATTATCATTAAAACTAAATGGGTCTATTCTTGGTTTCTGTAATCGATGTTTTTCTTCGGCAGACATTTCAGTTGCACTACTAAACCATGAGGTCATCATATCTAACCCTTTTTGATGAACAGGTGATAGTAGTGGAGCTTCCATTATTTTAGCAGCAGTTTCTCCTATTGTCTTACCTGCAAGTTCAAATATTCCACCTTTCATTGACTCTCGTAATGCATCACCAAATGCTTGGACAGTTTTACCTGAATCTGCTTCAAATGCGGCTAAAAATGCTTGACTGTATGCAGGGGCTAGTGCAAGAACTGCTCCTATTCCAACCATATTTCTACCCATGCCAACTCCACGTTTTAGTGGTTTGTCGTTTTTATCAAGTTTCCCCTTTTCCCCTTTTCCACTCATAAGTGCTCCACTCATTTTAACAGCAGCCGCTCCACCCAAAACTTCTGGCAAGATAGATGCAAATGCTCCACCTATCATTATTAAGCCTTTACCAACTGGAGACTTAGCAAAACCTTTCCAATAATTATTTATTTCTGCTAAAACTTTTGTTAACTTACCTGTCTCGGTTAATGATTTTTCAACAAGCATATTAGCTTGTTTCGAAAATAACCCAGTTGCCCCTGAACGCTCAGAAGCCACTAAGTCTACATCTCGTTGACCTGCAACACCTGCATTGCTAGATAGTATTTCTAAACGGGTTTCACCTGCAATATTTCCAGTTCTTTGAAATTCTTGGAATTTTTTCTCTAATCGTATTTGTTGTTGCTTAATTAATGATTCTGCTTGAGTACGTTCATCTTTACCTAATGATGCAGGACTTGCCGTAAACCTCTTAATCAGATTTGCCTGTTTATCATCGAAACCTAGATCACCTGCCAAGCGACCCGCAAAACTTGCTTGCACTCGTCTATCTACAGCTTTACCTTGTTGCTGTTTTGCTAATTCTTTATAGAATGCAACAAATCCGTCAGCAGTTATATTTGTTTTCTCCTTTAAATTGACGAATGATTCGGCAAGTGTGGTTATGTTATCTTTACCTTTGTTCACTGCTAAGAAATAACTCTTAAATGATTTATCCTTTGATAGTGATCTAAATGCTTGTTGCATTTCTTCGAAATTCTCATTACCCATTTTCCCTGTACTCTGTAGTACATTCATATATGAGGTCATACCTTTTATAGATGGTTTAACACCTAAATCCATAAAGAGTTTAAATCCTTCTCCCATAAATTTAGTATTTTCTACACCAACTAATGTAAATCGTTCTCTAATCTGAGTTTCTAATGCTCTAAATGTATCAGAACCTGCAACACTCATTGCATCAGCACTACCCATCAGCAATCTTAATTCTTGACGCATTTCTTTTATACTGTTTACAAATTCTGTCTGTGATTGACCACTTGTCACTGAATCAATGGCTAAATCAAACATATCCGCATCACGGAAACCTTCTTTTACAACTGCAAACAATGAATTGGTTTGGTCTTTAATACCAAATAATATACCTGCAACCACAGCAGCTTGCAATCTTGGACCTAAACTATCTAATGCTTTGTTTAGTTTCACCATGCTATCATTCAAGTCTCTATCTATTGATTTTTTTATTTTTAATATACTTTCAGATAATTCTCCACCACTGCTATTAATGATGCCACTAACTTTGTCCAGATTCATTTTTTCAATTAGTTCGTCAGTTAAATTTACATCACCACCTTTCTTCATCATTACGCGGAAATCTTTCAAATCTGAACCTGCATCATTAAATACATCAGCTAAATTTAGTCCTTGGTCTTGTAAATCTTCTAGTATAGTTGTAAATCTTTTATTTTCATCGGCACTGAGGTGCATAGATTCGGTCATCTTACTGACAATACTTGATAATTCTACAAATTTATCTCGGACTTTATCACCTGCTTGAATAACACCAAGATTATCAAGGTTGTCTCCATTTAATGCATCCTTGATGAACTTATGTATACCATTTCTGAATTTATTAGAGCTATAATTTATGCTATCAGTTAATGAGTTAACACTTTTTTCAACTTTAGTGCTGAATTTGGTCATATTCATTGATGATGCTATTGAACTTCCTGCTCTTTTTAATATGTTGGAAAAACCCTGCCCAACATCATCGGCTATATCATCGATACCATCTTTTAAACGTTTCCTTGCATTATCCGCAGCTTTTGCTAAGTCATCCATACTTTTAGATGCTTGTTTAGTATCAACAGTCCCATCAGTTTTATTAGATGTGTACTTTCCTTCACGATTTTGACCCACAGAAGATGCCATGGAGTTATTCATTTTGTCCATAACTCTATTTAATTTAGATAAGGTGCTAAGTAGTTCGTTTTCCAGTGCCATGATATATTCGCTGTTTTATGTTATATAGTTATTTATGTCAATTAACAATGAATGAAAAATGACAATTTCAACTTATTTTTTAAATCATAAATAGAAGTATAAAAACACAGGAGTATTGTCGTGGCAAAAAACAAAAAGAAGAAAAAAAATAAAGTACAACCACATACACATAGTGGCAAGTATGTTGAGTATGATGAACAAGATGACATTAAAGATTTACTAGATGAAGAACCAACAGTTGTAATCATAAAAGAAAATCCACTATTGCGCAAGATTCAACTTCCGGGGCAAATGTTTAGGTTGCCGTCACGTGGTATATTTTATAAAGATGGGGAATTAGATAAAAAAATTATTGATGGTGAAGTTGAAGTATTTCCAATGAAGACAATTGACGAGATTACATTAAAAACTACTGATATGATATTTCAAGGTACTGCAATTACTCGTGTGTTCGAACGCTGTATACCAGATATCAAAAAACCATTGAAGTTATTATCTGAAGATGTTGATTATTTGATTGGTTGCTTAAGACAGGTTTCATATGGTAATGCTCTGCCTATTAAAGCAAATTGTGAGCAAAAGTCATGTGAAAAACATCCTGTGCGAGAGTATACAATTCCCTTGAATCAAATTCTTATATCCAATACCACAGAGTTAGATGATAAAAATATAGAAAAGGATTATACGTATGTTCTTCATAATGAAGCACTTAATACTACACAGGATATCCAATTCAAGCCTATTTTATTCGAACAGTTAGTTAAAATGTATCAATTCAGGGCTGAACAAGATATGTCATTTCAAGAAATTGAAAACGATGATGATGTTGATGATGCTTTAGAAAAAGCACTAAGTGATTTTGTTACAATGACAATTTCTAGTCTAGTCGAATCTGTTGATGGTATTACGGATAGAGACCAGATATTTGAATGGTGTGCAAAATTGCCAATTAAATTTAAAGATGAATTAGCTGAAAAAGTTGAAGGACAAACGGATTGGGGGACCAAATTCGAATATACCGTTGAATGTTTTGACTGCCAATCACCAATTGATTTAACCGCATCACTTAATCCTGTTGGTTTTTTTACTCTACCCTCAAGTCCAACAAAGAGCACCTAGTTAAAGTAAGTGCGGAGTTGAGGAATCAAATTCAAAATTTGATTGATGAAGTTATACAATTAACATATTTTATGCGTGGTGCAATTGGCTACGATAAAATGATGGATATGACTTACGGAGAACGTTCTCGTGTCGCTAAATTTATCGATGCAAGATTAGAAAGTGAAGGTAAAAAAACAAACCCAGTGTATTAAATATGAATATAATAGCAATAGACCCATCTAAGACCAGTACTGCCATGATAGTTAATGGTGAGATTTTTAGTTATGTTAAAGCAGTTAATGCATGGAACAAACCACGTACCAAGTTGAGTAAGTGGTTTGGACTGTGTGAACCGTTAGTTAATTTTAGGTATATTGAAATGGACGAACCCAAGCCATATTCAGAACAAGAAATATATAAATTAAAAAAGTTCGACGAAATTAGTGATTTGATTGTCGAAGATGTTCAAAATACCATTGACTCATCGAAACCAACACATATAGTAATAGAGGGTTATAGTTATTCATCCGTTGCGGGTCATCTTATTGATTTAGTTGGGTTAAGTACATTAATCAGATTGAAATTATTAACAATATGTGATACAGTCACAATTATTACTCCATCTGAGGGTAAGTTAGAAACAGCAAAAATGACATATGAACCTACCAACATAGGTAAACGTATAGAGAAATGGGTGTATTTAAACCCTAAAGGTGTTAAAGGTGGTAGTTTTAAAAAGCATGATATGTATGATGCTATCATGGATAATGATAATATAACATGTAAATGGAAAGATTTTTTAACTGATTTATATGAAGATATATTTAATGCCAAAAGCGTTCCAACTCCAATCGACGATATTAATGATGCTAAATTGTTTTATCAAATTCTTTTAAATAAAATGAAATAATGGTTGACAATTAATTCATCTGCATGATAGTATGCACAGAATTGATTTATCAATTGGATTACATTCTAAGGGATTAGGTGACAATTTTACAATTCTGAGAAGGCTGCACAGAGACTTAGGTCAATGTCGAAAAGATGATTATATGTGGAAATATAGTTTTATATCTTGAAGGTCTTAGCAAGGAGTTTGTATAGCAATTAAGGTTTCGGAATTAATCGCTGTTATATTTACTTCGACTTGCTGTAACATCTTAACAACCAACTTGTTGAGAAGATTCATTATATATGTAGTTCATATATGAATGAAAGCCGTATATACTTAGAGATGTAATCCTTGTTGTATATCAATCCTTTGGTGATTAGGATAAATTCACTGAGTTTGGCATCTGAGACCAATTTCCTCTATCGAGTATGAATTAAATATTATGATAAAAAAATGGGGGAGGGAGGACTGTAGATCTTTAATTTTTTAGTTATCTTTAGTCATTTCAGTTATATTTAATACTAACTATTAATTGATTATAATACGGAACGAAGTGTAGTATTATAATCGCTCTACATTTTTTTGTGTTTACATATTATAAATTGATTCAATTGGATTGCCGTTGGCAAAAAGCAAATTTCATTCGCTTTTTATTTATTATAATTTATTGGTTGTAATTACATCATGAATTATGTATAATGAAATCAAATAACTAACAGGACTAATATGTCAAAGAAAAAAGGTATACTTAAACATTGGCCGTTATCGAAAGATAAACCACCTAGAGAAACACAAATAAGAACACTTAAATGGACAGAGAAATTGCCATCAGAAGTGAAATATATATTATATGAAATACCAGTAGGTGGTGGTAAATCACCATTAGCAGTTAATTATAGTGCATGGATATCTAAAACATTAGGTGATGCATTCATATTAACTACACAGAAAATATTACAAAAGCAATATGAAGATTCATTTGATTCAACTATGTTACGTACAGTATATGGTAAAAACAACTATGAATGTTCAACTAAAGGAACTAATTGCGATATCGGTGGAGACATAAAACCTGCATGTAAGGGATGTCCTGCTAAGAGTGCACTATATATAGGAAACAAATCACCTAATATGGTATTGAATTACAAATTAGCACTTCTATATTTTAGATACCTAGATGAAGATACCTTAAAGAAACGTGATGTTATGGTATTTGACGAATGTCATACATTGGAACACCACTTAACAGAATTTAAAGCAATTACAGTAAATGAGAAAAAATGTAAGAAACTTAAAGTTAAATTTAAAAAATGTGATAATGTAATTAGTGGTCTTAAGTGGTTACGTGAAGATTTCTATCCAGTACTGTCCAAATTTGTTAAAAAGCAATTCCAAGAAGTTGAAAATATCAGTGATAAGTACTATGAGAGTAATTCTCCATTAACTGCAAATGATAAACACCTATTAAAGGAATATCGCAAGTGGTCTGAATATGAGAAGAATATACTTGACTTACTTAATATGAATGAGACGGATATTAATAATGAATACGTATTAGTCAATGACGCATACTCATTTAAGTTCAAAGAACTGTATGGTAAAAATGTGTTTCATCAATATGTTAAACCAATGGCAGATAAATTTTTATTCATGTCATCAACTATTCTTGATAAAGATGCATTCTGTAGAGATTTAGGCATCAATCCAGATGAAGCTGCATTTATTTCATTACCTTCAGAATTCCCAATTGACAATAGACCAGTTATATACTCACCTATTGCTAAGATGAATTACGGATGGGATTCACAGAATCAAGAAAGAAATGCAGATAGACGAAACATGTTACAACGAATTGTGGAAATATGTGATGGTCATGATGACGTAAATGGAATTATACATACTGGCAGTTTTAAGATAGCGAATTGGTTAGTTCAATCACTTCAAGGTCAAATACCACACAGAATATTTGAACATAGTCCAGAATCAGGATACTCGCGAGATGATGTCATTGCTGAGTTCATGGAATGTGCCGGAGTAGAACCTGCTATATTAATATCACCTAGTATTACCGAAGGATTAGATTTAGTTGGTGATATGGGGAGATTTGCTATATTTGCGAAAATTCCATATCCATTCTTGGGTGACCAATGGATTAAAAAACGTATGAAAATATCCAGTGAATGGTATCAACGTCAAGCATTAATGGCAGTTATTCAGGGTGGTGGACGAGTTGTTCGTTCTAAAGAAGATTGGGGATATACTTATATTCTTGACCAATCATTCGGATACTTACATTATAGTATGGGCAATAAAATACCACCTTGGTGGTCAGAAGCTTACGTGAAAATGTAATCAACAATAAAATAAGGTAAATATTATGAATAATAACGAGATATTAAATAACATTAACGCATGGCAATCTAATACCATGTTACACCTTTTAACGTGTGGTAATGATAGTAAGCATACACCACTTAAAGGGGTTGAAGAAAACGGTAAAGTCATATTATTGTGTATTGATTGTGATTATAGACAATCTAATGTCCCACCGACCGTGACAGGTCAAATTACTTCACCATTGGCTGATAATTTAGGAATGACTGCGGGGGAACTTACAGTCTTCTTACGAGCTAGAGATGGAGTGTTACATAAATTAGGAGATCTAAAACATAAGATTGACACATTTGAACCTCATCCTGAATCAAAACAAGACTTATCTACGATGCATCATGTATCCGAACAACTCGATAACATATTAAACTGTTGGTACTACTGATGAATACTACTTAGGGATATAATAAAAAAAAGAGGAGTTAATCCTCTTTTTTTATGTTTGAAAAACCATGTTTAAGTTGTATCACCAATTTCCTATCATACATTGATGTAATTTCATCTCTGTGAGATATGATAAACATTGATAGTTCTTCTTCTTTTGCAATTGATTTAAGCATCTTGGCTGCCATTAAAACACCAACATTACTTAATCCAACATCTAAACACTCATCCAATATACAGAAATTAACTTTACTATGACCTACTTGCAATACATCTCTAAATGCAAATGATAATGCTAAATTAACTCTGGCTTTTTGACCCGATGAAAGATTGGCATAATTTATTTCATTGCCGAACTGTGTAATACTAGTTGTCATATCATGATTAAACTGAACACGATGTGGTAGACCTAACTTATCCAAGTATATTTTTAAACGTTGGTTAAGAAATGGTATACTTTTATTCAATAATGCTTTACGTATGAATGAATCTTTTTTCGTTAATAACTTTAAAAGGAATCCACTATGTTCAATACGTTTGGCAAGTGTGTTAATTTCATCTGTCTTGGATTCATCTAATTCAATCTTGGCTAAATTATCCACAGTAACGATATGTGGATTCTCACTATCTTCAAGTGATTCAATTTTACTATCCATTACGGTTGCTTTAGTTTGTATTCCAAATAACTCTTCTTTGTCAATGTATTCACTACGATTATTGATTAATGTATTTTCGAAATCTGAAATATCGCTACCACACTTATCTAGTTTTTTTGTCAGAGTTGTAATCACGTCAGCCATTTCACCAATACGTAAGTCAACCGTATATGGATTATCTTGATTTTCAGAATCTTCTAATACTTGAACACTCAATGTGTATTCACTAAATGTCTTTTCGAGTTGACGAACATTATTAAATTCCAACGAATCTTTAACTGACTTAAGTTGCTTGCGCAGTTTTGTAATTTTTGTTTCTTTGCTTTTTACTTTGCTTTCATTGCAGGTATCTACGGTTTTGAAGTTTGCAAGTTCAGTCACAATTGCTTTAAGTTTTTTCTTTGCACCTTCAAATGGTTGATTACAGTATGGACATGTTGAATTTTTCAATGCCTTTTTTTCTGTCTTCAACTTGATGATAGATTTAGCTGTTTGTGTTATATCACTTTTGATGGAGTCTAAGCAAATATTGGTTTTATTAATATTCGAATCAATTTTATCAAACAGTGTAAATAGTTCACGGTTCATATCGAAATCAATATGCTTAAATCCTTCAACCTTTACTTTGGCTTTTTGTGTTTTTTCTAATGTAGAAGACTCCCATTCAACTGCTAAATTTAATTGACGTTGGTGAGTTTTAATATCATGCTTAATTACATCACTAGTATCCTCTAATTTAGAAACTTTATTTTCAATTTTATTATTAGCGTTTAATAACTTCAATTCTTTGTCAAAATCTATACTATTTAACTTCACCTTTTCAAGTTCTAACAACTGCAATTCTTTAACCTTAACTTCATCCCAATTTCTTAGATGCATTCGCACAGTTTTCAACTGTTCATTGTATCGAATTTTTTCTTTTTCTAATTGGTCGTTAAGTAGTATTAAATTATCCAAGTCAAGTTTGTCATTTTTTATAATACCTTTAAGTGTTTTAGACTTTTTGGTTAAAATTGTAAGATTGAACAACTCTTCAATTATGTCAGTTTGATTTGGTTGTGATATATGTGATACAGGTAGACTTAGAAACGGTTTATATGTTGCACTGAACACAATGATTCTGGCACAAATCTCATATGGGATGTTTGTAATATCCAATATCTTCTTATTTGTGTTAATAATACTGTCAGGGGTAATATCTTGTGCTTCACTGAAATCAAGTGAGTCACTTTTCAGTAGAATAACACCTTCTCCGCCACGTGCTCTATTCTTTCTGAATCTAATAATTTTATAGAACGTCTTATTGATTTCAAAAACCAGTGAAACTTCCATATCTTTTTTGTTTATATTGTTGATGACATCAGTCATTTTAATTTCAGATAATAGTTTACCGTAAAGAGCATACATTATGCCATTTAATATTGTAGTTTTACCTGCACCATTACTATCAACCTGACCGTCAATAACTGAGTCATAGTTTTCACCAAAAATCAATGTTGGATCTTTGAAGTTTAAGTTAAATGATGTCTCATTATTTCCATACGATAAAAAGTTACGTAATGTTAGTGTGTGAAAAGTTATATCCATGTTAAAGTTCGTCGTATATTTCTGTTAATAAAAGTGTTTCAATGTTGTCTGATTCTATTGTTGCTATTAATTCTTTAATGACCTTCGAAGTACTCATAGTATTCAACTCATCAATGTTATCAATTTCAGACTCAGCTAGAATCTCATCTAATTCATTTGATTCCGCTAATCTAAATTCACGTAAACCATAATCATCAATGTACTGTTGCTTGATGGTATTGTGTTCTTCGAATGTAATAACCTTATCGACCAAGCATTCAATGCGAGCATTAGGTAGGAGAATCTTATCTGGATTAGCTTCTACGTCAGTTAAACATGTCTTAATATATTTTGGGCAGTCCACCCAATCTAAGAATTTAGTTGTATCTTTTTTGTGGTCATATATCATCATACCACGTTCTACATCATTAGCATCACTGAAGTCAGCAGGAAAAGTATTACCAATATACTGAACATTCTTCTTTCTTTGACGTTTATGGAAATGACCACAGAAAATACGTTTAATATTTTTGTATTCATTTGCATCAGGTCCATGCTTCATAGTAACAGTATCACCAGTTAATACAAACCCCTTAAATTCGAAATGACCAAACCAAATAGGTGTATCCAAATACTTAATTAAGTCAGGATATTCATCATGAAATAGGTATGGACAAATCAGTGAACCATTGTCACCAATTTCTTTAAACACTGTTGGTGAATTAACTATGGTAAAGTTGTCTAACGGTTCATGCATTTTACTTGTAAATATTGAACGGTTATTTCTGTAGTATAAATCATGATTTCCAACAATAATAAACACCGGAATACCTAAAGCATTTAATTTCTGTGCACCCTTCAATGAGTAGTCCATTGTTAAACCATTAATTGACGAACGATGTTCGTGCCAATCACCGAGGAATATAATGTGGTCAATTGTTTTATCTTTCTTAACATTATCAATAAACCAATCAATAAAATTCAAACAGTCTTGGTTATGCATTTCACTGTTGTTTTTTCGACCAAAATGTATATCAGTAAAGCAAGCTGCGTTATATAAGGTCTTACTCATCATCAACACTACTATGTACGACTGTTTCGGTTATATCACCATCAATATTAGTACCTTCGTAATTGTCTTTTTCTATACGCTGTTCTTCTTCATAGTTAGCCATAAATGCATAAGAAGGAGACTTTTCTACTTCAATTAACATTGCATTTTTAATGTCACGATGCTTGCGTTCATGGTTTTGGTATTGATAGAATGCATTTCTGACAACGGTTGTAAAATATGCGAATGGATTAGGTTTATCATACTTTTCAGCTTTAAAACTTTTCCAGAATTTCACAATAGTTATCTGTGCATTTGCTTTCATATCATCTTTGAATGATTCGGTTACAGCGAAACGACCTTTTGAAGCATATCTATCAATTAACACATTAAACATTTTGGCTAATTCTTCTGTCATCTTATCTTGCTTATGACTTAACGCTAACTGTACAAGCAAATCTGCATTATTTAAGTATTTCTTGACACGTTTTTTACCTGTTTTCTTTTTTGGTGTAACTGCTTTAGATTTAAGCTTAACTACCGGTAACTCTTTTTCAGTTGGTGTACTCTTTTTCGTTACTATTTTGGTCATATGGTTTGCCCATTTATTATTATAGTATGGATAATAACATACTTTACATGAAAAATCAAGCTTTTCATGTAAAACTTTTTAGTATATCATAGAAAAAATGTAATTACAAATTATTTCTTAAATCATAAATAACTATATCGAAAACAAATAAATAAGTAAAATGGCGAACGAACTAGAATTAAGTGGTAAAGGTGGTACTGTAACTTTTAAAATTAGACCTAAAATAACTATATCTAGGGATGCAGTATATCATGATCCTGGATTACCGGGAATTGGGGGCAGTGCAACAACATATAGAGTAACAAATAATAAAAAATATAGTATTTCCGTGGACTTTATCGCTAGAACAACACAAGAAGCAATTGATTCTATTAAAGATATTCGTCTTCTTGATTCTTGGTTAACTTCATCTATTGAAATAGGACAAAAACCCGAATTATTGACATTACATGGTTATGGTAAATTATTTCGTGATATCTCAACAGTAATGACAAGTTGTAGTTATGAATTAAGTGATGCATTTGATTACATTAATTCTGGTAAAGAATGGATACCAATAGTGGTGCCATTATCATTTACATTAATTGAATCACATACAGACGTGAACGCAGTGGCATATAATCTTACATCGTTCAGAGAAGGGACATTACAAGGATATTAATTATGAGTAATTTTAAATTATACGAGGATAAAAACTCAGCATTACATAGAACTAATCGTATGACACAAGGTGGTACGGTTGACATATTGAAAAAGAGATTAGGTTGGTGGGAGAAATTTGATTTTTCAAAAAAAGAATCAGATGATATAACATTTGTTGTTGAAATTCAGCACCAAATCCGCCCAGATAAAATTTCATACGATGTATATGGTCGTGCAGATTTAGAGTGGTTGATATTAATGTACAATAATATTGTTGATATCAATGAAGAATTACTAGCAGGAACAACACTAAGACTTCCAAGTAAGCAACGTGTACAATATGAAATACTTATTAACCAAATTAGAAGAATAGATTAATGTCAGAACCAGCAAATCCATTAAGCAACTTTGATACAAATACATACCGACATG